>Ga0224722_1000324_pt1 | contig 28241 bp, 25 predicted proteins | sample Balambano_FR1_Me_FD_161646 | JGI IMG/M metagenome (GOLD analysis project Ga0224722, IMG submission 161646) | Freshwater sediment microbial communities from Lake Towuti, South Sulawesi, Indonesia - Balambano_FR1_MetaG | ecosystem: Environmental > Aquatic > Freshwater > Lake > Sediment | place... | reverse complement strand
CGCCAACGCCTGAGCGGCGGCCGGCCGGACGAGTTCCTGGCGCTGTACGTTGGCCGGATCTCGCGCGAGAAGAACGTCCAGCATCTGCGTGCACTGGCGAATGTACCGGGTGTGCGCCTGGCGCTGGTTGGCGGCGGCCCTGAACTCGAACAGTTCCGCGCCATGTTCGCCGGCACCGACACAGTCTTCACCGGCTTTCTGCGCGGCGACGACGTGGTTGCGGCGTATGCCTCGGCCGATGCGCTGGTGTTCCCGTCTACGAGCGAAACGTTTGGTCTGGCGCCGCTCGAAGCCATGGCGTGTGGCTTGCCGGTGATCGGCGCAATGCACGGCGGCTTGGTGGATACTCTGCGCGATGGCGTGAATGCCTTGACGTTCGACGCCGAACGGCCGGCGGAGATCGTGGCGAAGGTGTTGCAACTGAGAGATACGCCGGAGTTGTTGGCTGAATTGCGGCATGGCGCGTTCGCCTATGCTGCCGAGCGCAGCTGGCAGGCTACTATGGATCAGTTGATTGACTTCTATCAGCTCGCGATACGCGCCCACCGCCACAAGCAGATCCGCCGCCGCCTGCGGCTTAGTTTTGCGCGTTAGATAGCGTTTCACTGCTTTGGGGAGGTTTGGAGGGGCAAAGCCCCTCCAGCGAAAAGAATCCTCATGCAAGACAAAAAACACGAACGCAGAGCACGCCAGCACGCGGCGGTGCGCGACGAGATCAAGACCATGGCGCGCGCGCACATGGCCCGCGATGGTGCCGCCGCGCTGTCGCTGCGTGCCGTTGCAACCGATCTGGGTTTGAGCTCGGCGGCGATCTATTATTACTACCCCAACCGCGACGCGCTGATCACCGATTTGATCGTCGATGCGTATCGTGCGCTCGGCGCAGCGTTACGCACCGCCGGCGAAGCGAGCGTCGGCGATGACATTGGCGCGCGGGTGCTGACGACGCTGCTGGCCTACCGTACCTGGGCGGTTACGCACCCGTCTGAGTATGCGCTGCTGTTTGGTACCCCAATCCCCGGCTACGTCGGCCCGGTCGAGATTATCGTGCCCGAAATTACTGCCGCGCTGCGCGTACTTGGCGAGCTGTTCGCTACAGCGGCCGAGAGCAAGCGTCTCGATCTTCACAGCGCGCAGTGGCCGATACCGGGAGCAATCACACACCACCTCGCTGGCTGGCAAGAGGCACGCGGCGAGCAGGTTCCCGACGATGTGATGCTTGCCATGCTACGCGCCTGGAGCATGTGCCATGGCTTAATCGGTCTCGAACTCGATAGTCATCTGCAGCCGATCATCGGCGATGCCGCCGCGCTGTACGAATACGAGTGCCGCTGGCTCTTGCGCTCGATTGCTGTGTTGTGACAGCCTTGACATCCCGTTCCCCCTGTGCTAACATGACATAAATGCGTTGACGGTGACGAGACGCGCCGGGCCGGACAACCAGCGAGTCGAGGAGAGTGGAAGCTCGACCACGAGGCCAGCGCCGAAGCCCCACCCGAGCAGCGGACGAACCAAGAGAGATGGATGAGAGAACCATGTTCTCTCATCCATCTCTCTCCCAAGTTTCGCCGGTTGAGTCCCCCGTGACCGGGACGCGCCATCGCCGTGTTTCGTGCCGGCCGTGGCGGCAAAGTGGGAGCCAGAAGTGGCTCCAAGCAAGGTGGTACCGCGGATTTCCTCCGTCCTTGCGCCAGATGGCGCGGGGGCGTTTTTTGTTGGCGAGGCGCATCCCCGCGCACGAATACGCCTCGCCGCAACCGGAGGAGCCCGATGGACTCACGAACACTCAGGCGCGCGTTTGTGGATTTCTTCCACAAACGCGAACACGCCGTGATCGGTCATGCATCGCTGGTGCCCGAACACGATCCAAGCGTCTTGTTCACCACCGCCGGCATGCACCCGCTGGTGCCGTTCTTGCTCGGCGAGCCGCACCCGGCTGGCCGCCGCCTTACGAATGCCCAACCGTGCCTGCGAACCAACGACATCGACGAGGTCGGTGATCCAACGCACCTGACCTTCTTCGAAATGCTTGGCACATGGTCGCTCGGCGACTATTGGAAGCCGGAAGCGCTTGGCTGGAGCTACGAGTTCCTCACCGAACGCCTTGGGCTCGAGCCGGCGCGCTTGTGGGTAACATGCTTTGCCGGCGACCAAGACGCCCCGCGCGACGACGAGGCGGCCGCGATCTGGCGCGACCTCGGCATTCCCGCGCAGCGGATCACGTTTCTACCCAAGCAGGACAACTGGTGGGGGCCGGCTGGCACAACCGGGCCATGCGGGCCGGATAGCGAGATCTTCTATGACACCAACCCGGCTGGCCCACCGGACGAGACGCCGGCCACTAATCCACCACGCTTTTGGGAAGTATGGAACAACGTCTTCATGCAGTATGACAAGCAGGCCCATGGCTTCCGGCGCTTGGGGCAACGGAACGTGGACACGGGCTTTGGCCTCGAACGCGTGTTGCCGCTCGTGCAGGGTGTGCCAACGCTGTACGAGACTGATCTGTTTGCGCCAGTGCTCGATGCGCTTCGTAGCCGCGCGCCGCGGCGTGACCAGTTTGCCGAGCGCGTGATCGCCGACCACACCCGCGCGGCAGTATTCCTGCTGGCCGAAGGACTGCGCCCCGGCACGGTGGATCAGCCCTACGTCGTGCGGCGGCTGATCCGGCGGGCGGTACGCCATGGCCGTGCGCTCGGCATCGAAGGGCCGTTTCTGGCCGAACTGGCGCTGGCGGTCATTCCAAGCCTGGCCGCAAGCTATCCGCTGCTCGAACGCGAGCGCGAGGAAATCTGTGCGGCGCTCGAAGCAGAAGAAGGCCGCTTCGCGCAAACACTGCGGCGCGGTGAGCGGCTGTTCGCTCAGGAGGCGGAGCGTGTGCGTGCTGCAGGAGCGAGTGTGCTGCCGGGCGATGTTGCGTTCCGGCTGTACGACACCTACGGCTTCCCGGTGGAGCTCACCAGCGAGCTAGCCGCTGAACAAGGGCTCCAGCTCGATCGGGCCGGCTTCGAAGCGGCAACCCTGGCGCATCAGGAGCAGTCGCGCCAGGGAGCAGCCGGACGCTTCCGTGGTGGCCTGGCCGAGCGTAGCCCGGAAACCACTCGCTTGCATACCGCCACGCACCTGTTGCATGCTGCGCTGCGCGAGGTGCTTGGGCCGCATGTGGCGCAGCGCGGCAGCAACATCACGCCCGAACGGCTGCGGTTCGACTTCAGCCACCCCGAGCGCGTGACGCCCGAGCAGCTTGCGGCAGTGGAAGCGCTGGTGAACACGCAGATCATGGCCGATCTGCCGGTAACCTGGGCCGAGATGAGCCTCGACCAGGCGCGCGAGAGCGGGGCGATCGGGTTGTTTGGCGAGCGTTATGGCGAGCGTGTCAAGGTGTATCGCATCGGCCAGTTCAGCGCCGAGATCTGTGGTGGGCCACATGTGGCGCATACCGGCGAACTCGGGTGGTTTCGGATTGTCAAGGAAGAGGCAGTCGGCGCGGGCGCGCGGCGCGTGCGCGCAGTGCTGGAAGGGCCGCAGGAAGATCTATAATGTCTCATCGCTCCTGCCCCATAGGAAGGGCAAAGTCGGGAGCGCGAGGGGCATTGCCCCTCGCATACCCCATTCTCTGCCGCGTCGGCGGTGGCACAGCCGCCGCCGACGCGGCAGAAACGGGGTTCAAGGAGTCAGTCGCATGGCACACGCCGAAACCGGGGCGAGGTTCACGCCCGACTGGGAGTCACTCCGCTCGTACCGTGTTCCAGACTGGTACATCGATGGGAAGTTTGGTATTTTCATTCACTGGGGCGTCTACTCGGTGCCGGCATTTGGCAATGAGTGGTACCCGCGCAACATGTACCTGCGCGGAACCCCTGAGCACGAGCATCACATTGCAACGTACGGGCCGCTCACGCAGTTTGGCTACAAGGATTTCATTCCGCAGTTTACCGCTGCCAATTATGACCCGGCGGCCTGGGCGCAGTTGTTCAAAGCCGCTGGTGCACGCTTCGTAGTGCCGGTTGCCGAGCACCACGACGGCTTTGCGATGTACGACACGGCGCTTTCGGAATGGTGCGCGGCCAAAATCGGCCCCAAACGTGACTTGATCGGCGATCTAGCCGCTGCGGTGCGCGCCGAAGGACTGGTGTTTGGCGTTTCCAGCCACCGGATCGAGAACTGGTGGTTCTACAACGGCGGGCGACAGGCGCCATCGGATGTGCAGGATGCGCGCTACAGCGGCCTCTACGGCCCGGCGCGTCAGAGTTACGAGCGCCTCAATCGGGCGTACATGGAAGATTGGCTGGCGCGTCTAGTCGAGCTGATCGATAAGTATCAGCCGCAACTGATCTGGTTCGACTGGTGGATCGAGCAAAAAGCGCTCGAACCATACCTGAAACAGTTCGCCGCCTACTACTATAATCGCGGGGTGGAATGGGGCAAAGGCGTGGCGGTCAACCACAAGTTCGAAGCCTTCCCGCCTGGCGTGGCAGTCTTCGACATCGAGCGCGGGCAACTTGCCAGCATTCCGCCCTACTTCTGGCAGAACGATACCTCGGTGTCCAAGAACTCCTGGGGCTATGTCGAAGGCCAGGACTACAAGACCGCCACCGACCTGATCGGCGACCTGGTAGATGTGGTGAGCAAGAATGGTGCGCTGCTGCTCAACATCGGCCCGCGGCCAGACGGCACGATCCCTGAGCCAGAGCAAGACTTGCTGCGCGAGATCGGGCGCTGGCTGGCGCTGAATGGCGAGGCGATCTACGGCACGCGCCCATGGACAGTGTTTGGCGAGGGGCCGACCGAAGTGGCCGAAGGGGAGTTCACCGATACGCACCGCAGCGCGTTTACCAGCCGCGATATCCGCTTTACCACCAAGGGCGATGCGCTGTATGCGATCTGCCTTGCCCGCCCAACCGGCTCACTCACGATTCGCTCGCTCGGCGCTGGTTCCGGCATTACCGCCGACCGGATTGTGCGTGTGACCATGCTCGGCGAAACCGGCGAACTACCCTGGTCGCTCGATCAGCGTGGCCTGACGCTCGCGGTGCCACCGACGATTAGCGGCGCACACGCCTTCACATTCAAGCTCGAACTACGACCGCAGGTCGTATAGCATCAGCACACCGAACAGCGGCCATGGCGCTATCAGTACCGCATAGGCAGTGCCGGCACGGCGGCGCACGGTTTGGAACTGGATCGGCATCGAGCCTCGGAAATTCGTTCGGCGGCAGTATCACACGCACGGCCACGCCACACGGTAAAACCTAGCCGGCTTGAGCCGGCTTCGTCTCTCAGCCAGGGCTTCCGCTCGCAGCGTGATCTAGACGGGCCCACACCTTGGTGCTAGAATACCCGAATTGAACGCACTCGCCTACATATGACGTAGAAATCAATGAGCGACGATTTCCGGATCTACGCAACGCTGCGCCGCCTCATGACCGAGCGCTTCGATGAGAGCGACCTGCACACCCTGTGCTTCGACATCGGCCTCGATTACGATGATCTCGGCGGTGATACCAAGGGCCACAAGATCGTCGAATTGCTCCAGATGGTGCGCCGCACACAACGCCTGCAAGAACTCCTCGGCGCGGGCAAGCTGCTTCGGCCGGATATCGGCTGGGACGTATTGGTTGTGATCGAACAGCCGCCGGCCGTGCCGCCCGCAGTTTCGCAAGGCGTTGCTGCGCCGGCTCCTGAGCCGCTGCCGCTGCCCGAAGCAGAGCCGGATGTGGGAGTGGAAGCTGAGGAAGCCGAGCTAGCCGAGGAAACCCGGTCTACCGAGGAAACCGAGGCCGAAGCGGGCGAGTGGACTGCCGACGAATGGGGGGATGCACTGCTCGCCACGCTCGGCCCGTTCGCTCACGATGGCATCTTCTACTACCCGGCTATCCCAGCCAAACTGGCCGAAAATATTGCCGCCGCCTGCCAACTGCCCGAAGACGAGTCGATCCTGGTACTGGTCGATTGCACTGTCGACGGGTCGTCGAAGTTCGGTGCAGTGTTCGGCCTCAATGCGTTCTACTTTCGTAACGACCTGTACGGCCCTGAGGGTGAGCCTGGTTTCGTGCCGTACGAAGAGTTTCCACTACGCGATTTCGCGCGCCTTGGCATCTGGCAGGTTTCGCTCGGCGAAGGCCAGGTGGTGAACATGGCCGGCAGCGGCATCGCCCAGCAACACCTCGTCGATATGCTCGTTGCCGCCAAGCGGTTGGTGCTTGGTGTGTAACTAGAAATCATAATCGATCCACCACGCCTCCTCGCGCCCCGCAGCAATCGTGCGCTCGAAGAACGGCTCCCACGAAAACGTCTTTTGATTCCCCCAGATCGGAAAGAACGTCGGCACATAGCTGCACGTCGCCGCCACAAGCCCCAGCGCCGGGTGCCGCTGCTGGATCACGAGGTTGGTGTGTGCCTGGTGGTTCAAGGCCTGGTAGTGTCCTTCGTTCCAGGGCCAACCGCTGCGTGCAATGAAGCCCGACGGCGCAAGCCGGTAGCTGTCATTGGCGGGAATCTGCAGCGGAATATTAACGCGGCAGAGCTCGTCGTCCTCGGGTTGCGGGTAGAACGGGTGCGGAAACCAGCGCATTGCCACGAAGCGCTCGCCGTTGTTCTTGAGCCGCGTATGCGAGCGCACTGTCCGGCCATTGAGCGCCACAATCCGCTCCAGTTCCAGCACGTAGCCCTCATATTCGTGTACCGTACGCATCGTGAGCGTGCTGGCGGTTTCCTCGATCGCCCAGGTGCATGGCGTCAGGATCGTGTTTGCCCGTGTGTCGCACTCCCCAATGCCAATCAGGAGCGCGCGAGCGCCATCGCCGCCCGGTGCCACCAGCGGCCCGAGGTTGAACGCTTCCGGTAGACCCTGGCCGTCGAACCAGTTGAAACTCTCTGGGTACGTCGGCCCAGACAGCAATGGCCCATGGCGGGCATCGGTTACCTGGAAGATATAGCCTCCGGTGCAGTAGCGCGTCCCAAAGCGCTCCTGATCCGCGACTGGATCCAGCACCTCGACTACCAGTGAAGCATTGCTCAGTGTAAACATAATGTGTTCGCTCCCTCTTGGGAGGGTCAAAGGGAGGGCATCGCCCTCCCTTGAAACCCGCAGCGGTATGCTAGCGCTCAAGGCGCTCGCGTACCGCCGCGATCACCGTGTCATTGGCCGGGAAACCACCATCGCGGTACATCGAATGCACAAGATCGCCGCCCACCACCACGTCGAAGGCGCCCTCTTGCCATGGGATCAGTTCGATCGCGGCGAGATCGTAGGTAAAGGTGTGCATCAATGCCGAGGCCAGTGCGATCGTCTGTGGTTCGTAGCCGCACGCGGCACAGTACACAATGCTTACCTTGAGCGGCTTGCGGTCGGTGTCTGCCACTGTATCTTTCACGTTACACCGCCACTCCACGCTCGATCAGCCCGCGGATCTCCTGCAACACTGCCCGATCCGAGTCGGCGCGGGTACGAGCGCGGAACTCGCCAAAGAACTGGCCCATGCGGTTGCGCGCTGCTTCCGGCATCAGTGCCGGCGACGCACCGCGCTCCACGCCCTGCATGGCAGGATCGTTGGCGAACAGCTCGGTCACGGCCTGATCCATCAGAACGGTCATGGCCGCCGGGCGCTCGATGAAATGCCCGAGCTCGCGGAAATCCTGATCGAAGAACACGAACACCGGGATCGAGCGATACTTGCCTTCCTTGAGATACTGATCCATGATGTCGAGGTTCTGATCGCGTAAGAAGACGCGCAGGTTGAGTTTGCCGGTTTCTTCGGCCACCCGCGCCAAAACCGGCAGGTTGTTGATCACATCGCCGCACCAATCCTCGGCCAGCACCAGCACATGCAGCGGCTGCTCCAACTCGCGGAAGAACCTCAGCTCTTCCTCGGCCAGCGCCAGCGTGCGCTCGGTTTCCGCCAATCGCTCCTGATTGCGCGTCATCTGCGCCTTGAATGCCTCGTAGCTCATGCCCTGTTCGAATTGTTCGCGTGTCACACCCATGGGAATACCTTCTCCTGTGTCGTCTTGCTTCCATCCGTCACGGCGCTTGTACGGATCGGCTACGCCACACGGATGGCCGGGCCAATTATAACAGTCCTACCGGACGGGCATGCTTGAGAAGGGGCTCTTCTCGGGGGTTGCACCCCTAAGGCCCCCGCACTGGCGGCTGCACCCCAGACCTGCTATTCCGGCTGAAAAACTAGCCACTTGTGTAGCTGGCACAGGATGTGAAATTGGTACACTAGACAAACCAGCACGACACGCTCTCACCAACGCCATAGCGCTGCGAGGCATGCCTTCTCGTTCGAGCCAGAAGCTGATCTGAAAGGAGTGACACCATGTTTTTCGACACCAATTATTTTCTGCTGGTAGCGATCCCAACACTGATTCTGTCGGGGCTGGCGCAGTTCTATCTGTCGTCCACGTACCGTAAGTGGGGCAACATCCAAAATGCAAGCGGCGTCACCGGCGCAGAAGTCACGCGCATCCTGTTCGACCGTACCGCGCTCGATGCGATCCCGGTACAGCGCATTCCGGGTGCACTTTCGGATCACTTCGATCCTGGTGCCAATGTGGTGCGCCTCTCGCAAACCGTCAGCGATGTGCCCTCGGTGGCGGCAATGGCAGTGGCAGCCCACGAACTTGGCCATGTCCAGCAGTACCAGAGCGGCTCACCCCTGATCGCGATGCGGAGTGCGCTGATTCCGGCCGTGCGCTTCAGCCCCACCGTCTCGTATCTGTGTATCATGGCCGGTCTGCTGATGAACTTCGCCGGCCTGGTGTGGCTCGGCGTGATCTTCTTCGGCGCGATGGTGGTGTTCTCGCTGCTCACGCTGCCGGTCGAGTTCGACGCCAGCCGGCGCGGCATGCAACTGCTGCAAGAAGCCGGCTTGCTCCGGACTGCGGAAGACCAGCAGGGTGCCAAGGCCATGCTGCGCGCCGCCGGTCTCACATATGTCGCAGCTGCGATCTCGTCGGTGCTCACGCTGCTCTACTACGTTAGCCTGGCGCAGCGCTCCTCCCGCCGTGCTTGAGTGTTTTGGTCCACGGAGGACACGGAGGTTCACGGAGCAGAGAATCGTATCTCCGTGCTCTCCGTGTCCTCCGTGGATCATTCCGCCGGCACCGCACCCTGAAGGACACGGAGGTTCACGGAGCAGAGAATCGTATCTCCGTGCTCTCCGTGTCCTCCGTGGATCATTCCGCCGGCACCGCACCCTCCACAAGCATCCCCACGGTTCATGTATCATGGGGAACGTCCAAGCCGACAACGAGGTTGAAACCATGACCATGACCGAAGCGCCCGGCAGCGAAGTCGCGACCGGGGTGCTCGCCGAAGGCCGCCATGCGCCGCTCGGCCCCACCTGGATCGAAGAACATCAGGCCTACAACTTCGCGCTGTACTCCCGCAGCGCCACCGGCATCACCCTGCTGCTGTACACCGAAGCCGACCCCGCCACGCCCGTGGCGCAGGTACGCCTCGACCCGCGCCGCAACAAGACGGGCCGAATCTGGCATTGTTGGCTGTCGGTGGAAGAACTCGCCGGCGCAACCCTGTATGCCTACCGCGTGGAAGGGCCGTTCGAGCCGGCTGCCGGCCATCGGCATGACCCGCGCAAGGTGCTGCTGGATCCCTTCGCGCCGGCGGTGTTCTTTCCGCCAGACTACAGCCGCAACGCATGCGCCGGCCCGGGTTTCACCGATGGCCGCGCGCCGCTCGGCGTTCTGCCGCGCCGCGCCGTGGCCTTCGATTGGGGCACTGATCCGCGGCCGCGCCACTCGCACGACACCGTGATCTACGAGCTGCACGTCCGAGGCTTTACCGCCCATCCGAGTTCGGGTATTGCCCCCGAGCGTCGCGGCACCTTTGCCGGCCTGGCAGAAAAGATCCCATACCTGCTTGATCTCGGCATCACCGTAGTTGAACTGCTCCCGGTTCATCAGTTCGACCCGCAGGAGGGCAACTATTGGGGCTACATGACGCTCAACTTCTTTTCGCCTCACGCTGCCTATGCCCTCGAAGACCCAATGGATGAGTTCCGTGCAATGGTGCGCGCCTTCCACGCGGCCGGCATCGAAGTCTGGCTCGATGTGGTCTACAATCACACCAGCGAGGGCGACGAGCGTGGTCCAACCTATAGCTACCGTGGGATCGACAACCTGACCTACTATTTACTCGAAGGCGACGACAGCCGCTACAACAACGATACCGGCTGCGGCAATACCCTGCGTTGCGGCCACTCCGCCGTGCGCGCCATGATCGTGGAAAGCCTGCGCCACTGGGCCGGCGAAATGCGCGTCGACGGCTTTCGCTTCGATCTGGCCTCGATCTTCACCCGCTCGCAGAACGGCCAGCTCAACCTGCTTGATCCGCCGCTGGTGGCCGAGATCAGCTCGTTTGCCTATTCCACCGATGTGACCCTTGTAGCCGAAGCATGGGACATCGGCTCGTACCAGCTTGGTCGCTCGTTCCCCGGCCAGTTGTGGCGGCAGTGGAACGGCAAATACCGCGACGACATACGCTCGTTCGTCAAGGGTGATCGCGGCACCGTTCCGGCGCTCATGCAACGCCTGTACGGCTCGGACGATCTGTTCCCGGATACGCTGGCTGACTCGTACCGACCCTACCAAAGCATCAACTTCATCACCGCCCACGACGGGTTCTGCCTGTACGATCTGGTTTCATACAATCGCAAGCACAATCTCGCCAACGGCAACGGCAACGCCGACGGCACTGACGATAATCGTTCGTGGAACTGCGGTTGGGAAGGCGATGTTGGCGTGCAGCCGGAGGTCTTGGCGCTACGCCGCCGACAGATCAAAAATTTCTTCGCGCTGCTCATGCTCGCGGCCGGCACGCCAATGTTCTGTGCCGGCGACGAGTTCATGAACACCCAGGGCGGCAACAACAACCCCTATAACCAGGACAACGAAACCAGCTGGCTCAACTGGGAGTTGCTCGAGCGAAACAGCGACATGCACCGCTTCTTCAAGCACATGATCGCATTCCGCAAGGCGCACCCCTCGATCGGCCGCAGCACCTACTGGCGCGAAGACGTACGCTGGTATGGCGTGGGCCGCGAGGCCGACTTGAGCCCTAGCTCGCATTCCCTCGCCTATTGCCTCCACGGCGCAAGCCAGGGCGACGGCGATCTGTATGTGATGATCAACGCCTATTGGGAGCCGCTGGCATTTCTGATTCAGGAGGGTGCGCCCGGCGAGTGGCGCGTCGTTCTCGATACATCCCTGCCTAGCCCCGATGATATCGCCGAGCCGGGTGCAGAACCTGTGCTGCACGCCCCGAGCTATATTGTTGGTTCGCGCTCGGTGGTTGTGTTGTATCGGGATTGACTTGTGCTATACTCGTCTCAATATGCTAGCTGCTCCCGGAGGAAATTCATGGCTCGTCCCGCTCGTGCATTCCTGGCTGCAATTGTGTTGGCAGCGCTATTTTGGCCCACGGAATTCGCCGCCGCTGCGCCTGCCACACAGGTACAACCCGCCCCCGGCGACGGCTTTACGTTTTTCGCCGAAACTGGTCACAACCTTGGCTTTGCCTTCAAGCGTTACTACGAGGCCAATGGTGGCCTGAACACCTTTGGTCTGCCGATCAGTGAGCCATTCGTGGAGGACGGGCTGCGCGTTCAGTATTTCGAACGTGCACGCTTCGAACTACATTCCGGCAGCCGGGTGGCGCTTTCGCGTGTTGGCAGCATGCTCACCGAGGGTCGCAACGAGCCTTCATTCCAGTGGATCGGAAGCGATCCCGGCGGTGAGCGGCGGTATGTGGCGCAGAGCGGCCATACGCTCGGCGGTGCATTTGCGGCCTTCTGGGATACGCGCGGCGGGGTGGGGCTGTTTGGTTTTCCGATCTCGGAGGAGTTCGTTGAAACCGGGGCGGACGGCGCGCCACGGTTGGTGCAGTACTTCGAGCGTGCGCGTTTCGAGCTCGCCCAGGCGCCAGATGGGAGTGCGGCAGTTCTGCTTGGTCTGATCGGTCGCGAGTTGCTTGATCGCCGACCGGCGGCGCAGGCGGCACAGGCACCGGCTCAACCACTCCAGTTGCTCGGCCGCGCCACGACCTCGTTCCGCACCTCCGGCGCCGACCGACGCACGAACGTCGAGCGTGCAGCAGCGATGTTCGATGGTGTGGTAGTGGAAGCGGGCCAGGAGCACTCGTTCCTGTCTGGTGGTGATTTCTCCGAGGCTGCCGGGTTCGTCGAGGGTTACGGGATCATCGGCGGCAAGCTCGAAAAGGTGATCGGCGGCGGCCTGTGCCAGGTCTCTACCACGTTGTTCCGCGCCGTGTCCAACGCCGGCCTTGAGGTAACACGCCGTGTCGGCCACACCTATGTGGTGTACTTCTACGAAAACATCCTCGGCTTCGACGCGACGGTGTTCGCGCCGGGCCTGGACTTCCGCTGGCGCAACGACACTGGCGCGCCGGTCACACTCACGGCAATAACAAATCTGCAAAACGCCACGGTCACGTTCGAGCTGTGGGGCGTGCCGACCGGCCGCACGGTTGCGTACCAAGGCCCACTGACGCGCAACGTCGTCAAGCCTGGCCAGCCGATCTGGCAGTTCGATCCAACACTGCCGCCGGGTGCCAAGCGCCAGCTTGTTCATGGTCGGCCCGGCATGGATGTGACGCTCATCCGCACCGTGAGCGGCCCGGACGGTGCTGTGCTGCGAACCGACCGCTATGTGACGCGCTACCGCGCCTGGGATGACTACTATTTGTATGGCCCTGGTGTGATCCCGCCGGCCGGGGTCAAGATCGCGGCGGCTGCCAAACCATAAGCCATCCCCTCCCCTGATCGACAGCAAAAAACAGCCCCCGCCAGAATGGCGGGGGCTGTTTCTGTTCCTACAGATGCGTGCCGGGTACCTACCAGCGGCCACCACGGCTGCTTCCGCCGCCGCGCTGAGCCTTGAAGCAATCCGAGCAGTACACCGGCTTGTCGCCGCGCGGCACGAACGGCACCTGGGCCTCCTTGCCGCAGCTGGCGCAGGTGGCCGTATGCATCTCGCGCGGCCCGCGGTCGCTGTAGCCGCCGCTGCTGTACCCACCGCGGTCGCTGTAGCCGCCGCCGCTGCTGTACCCACCGCGATCGCCGTAGCTATCGCGGCTGCCATAGCCCCCACCACCGGACGCCTTGCGCGCCTGGCGGCATGCCGGGCAGCGCGTCGGCTCGTTGGTGAAGCCCTTCTGCGCGTAGAACTCCTGCTCGCCTGCGGTGAACACGAAATCAGCGCCACAGTCCCGACAGCGGATGATCTTGTCTGCGTAGCTCATCGCTCGCCCACTCCTTGAGAAAGACTGATACCGGTGTTTCTGGTTTGGGGAACGATGAGCGGGAGAACACGCAACCTGAGGTACAGGAGAGTTTCTGAGGCATATCGTGGAAACCAAACCTTGAACACGGTTGCAGTATATCACACCATTTCGGTTTACGCTAGCGGCAATTTCGTAACGCTGGCACGCTTTCTGAATATATGGTGGGGCTCCGCCCCACACTCCGAGAAGAGCAGGGGATGTGGGGAACCAGGTTCCCCACATCCTCTTCCACTCCGGTAAGACTGCTATATACTGCTTAACAGAACCCTTTTCCAGGAACATGGAGGGTTTCGGGGAGGGCAGTGCTCGCCCTTCCGAACCCCTGCGGAGGACAAAAGGTATGGCACACGGGCAGCTGGCGGAAGGCCAGCCTGCGGCGGGGGCACCCTCGGCGCTTGTCTTTCTGCGCGCATGGATTGGCATTGGTGTGCAGTCGTTTGGTGGGGGCTCTACCACGTTGTACCTGATGCGGCGCGAGATGGTAGAGCGGCACGGCTGGATCAGCGACGACGAATTCAGTCGCACCTGGGGCATGGTGCAGATCGTACCGGGCATTAACCTAATCGGGCAATCGATCGTGATCGGTTATCACGTGCTCGGCGCAACAGGCGTGGTGCTGGCACTGGCCGGGTTGCTGTTGCCGAGCGTTACGATCACGGTGTTGCTCACAGCCGCCTACGCCACGGTGCGTGAACTACCAGTGGTCGCTGCGTTGCTGCGCGGCGTTGTGCCGGCTACCGTTGGTCTTGGTTTGCTGCTGGCACTGCAAATGGCACGCGCTCCACTGTTAGCCAGTCGCGCCGAGGGCCGCACGAGCCTGGCGTTCAGTGTTGCGCTGCTGACCACGAGCGCCGCGATGACCAGTTTCGCCGGCTTGCCGGTGCTGGCTGTGTTGTGGAGTGCCGGGGCGCTGTGTGCGCTGGTGGTCTGGCACGCCGGTTGGAGGCAGCCATGAGCTGGCTGGTGCTGTTCTGGATCTTGCTCAAGGCGTCGTTGTTTTCTACCTCGGGCACGGGTAATTTGCCGATTCTGCACGATGAGTTGCTGGCACGTGGCTGGGCCACCGAAAGCGATTTCGCCGAGGCGCTTGCGATCGGGCAGATCAGCCCCGGCCCAACTGGTCTGTGGGTGATCAGCCTTGGCTACCTGCTCGATGGGCCGCGCGGTGCGCTGCTGGCTTTGGTTGCGGTTGCACTGCCACCGCTTACGGTTCTGCTTGTGCACGGGCTGTATTTGCGCTATGGCGCTCACCCAGCTACACAGGGCTTTGTGCGCGGGCTGACGCTGGCGGTGGCCGGGATCTTCGTGGTGGTACTGGTGCAGATCATGCAGGGCACGGGCGTCGATGCACGCAGCCTGGGCATTGCCGCCGTGGCCCTGGCCCTCGGCGCAACTCGGCGCGTGCCGGTGCCGGCGATCCTGGCGCTGGCCGGCCTCGCCGGCGTGGTGCTCTATTGACGCTCATGTCGAGAGCGAAGGCTCTGAAACAATAAGGCCCGCGTCCATCAGTCTGCCGTGTCTCGTGCCATGCCGGCGAGTGTCTCCGCCGAGCCGTCGTTGTTCAGCCATTCCGGCAGGCCGTAGGGCTTCGTTTGCTCGGCAGGCAGCGGCGATCCGTAGGTGAAGCCCTGGGTGCGCCGTTCGAAATCGGCACGCGCTGCCGCACGCAACTCGGCGTCGGTCAGGAGATCGCAGGCAGTGCGGGCGATGATGTGCGCGGCTGCCAGGGCCGACTTGCGGCCGATCGAGGTGCCGGCACAGGCCGTCATCACCCACGTATGAGCCGAGATGTTGGGCATCATCGGCAGCGAGACCTGCATCGTGGGCGTGATCCAACTGACATCCCCCACGTCTGTCGAGCCGCCCATGTCGGGCTCTTGCAGCAACGGGATCACCGTGGTCGCCAGCCCTCGTTCGGGCAGACCCATCTCGCGCTCGCAGGTTCGTGCGAACTCCTGCTCCTCCTCGGTCCACGCTGGCACGCCGACGTGCTCCAGGTGCGCTTGAACGCGCTCGGCCAGCGGCGTATTCGGCAGCAAGTCGTACACGCCGTAATAGACGTTGCACTTGGCCTTCGTCTGGGTTGCTGTCGCAACACCATCGGCAATCTGGCGCACCCATTCGGTGGTCGCGTTGACGCGCGTGCGGTCCTTGTCGCGCACCATCATCCACATGCGGGCGTAGTCCGGCACGACGTTCGGCGCAGTGCCGGCGACCTCGAAGATATAATGCGTGCGCGCCGTCGGCTCCAGGTGCTCGCGCATCTGGTTGAGGGCGTGTCCCGCCAGTTCCATCGCATCGAGGGCGCTGCGGCCAAGCCACGGTTCGTTGCCGGCATGGGCCGTCGTGCCGAAGAACTCGATCCGCATCGCGTTATTGGCCGTCAGCCGCACGTTCATGACTGCTGCCAGTGGCGAGGGATGCCAGCTCAGGGCCGCGTCGAGGTCGCTGAAGAGCCCTTCGCGTGCCATATAGATCTTGGCGCCTTCTGTCTCCTCGGCGGCGCAGCCATACACGCGCAAGGTGCCGGGGATGCCGCTGGTCTCCATGACCCCCTTCATGGCGATCGCCGCACCGGTGAGGCCTGCGCCGAGCAGGTTGTGCCCGCAGCCGTGGCCACTGGTCTTGCCGTCCTTGCGCGGCTCCTTGCGGGGAACTGCCTCGTTGCCAAGCCCTGGTAATGCGTCGTACTCGGGCAGAAAGCCGATCTTCGGCCCGCCCGTGCCGTGGGTCCACTCGGCGAGGAAGGCCGTCGGCACACCAGACGTGCCGGTGCTGACGATTGTGAAACCGGCTGCGGTCAGCTCGCGGATGTGCACCTGTGCCGACTGCACTTCGTGCAGACTGGTCTCGACCAGATCCCAGACTTCGTCGCAGATGCGATCAATCGTCGGGCGGGCGGCTTCGATGGCCTGTGCGACTGCTGCTTCGTATGTGCTGTTCATTGAACATTCCTCGCCTGTCTACGTGTTGATCATTCCGGCTGGGAGGCGACGACGAATCAGGATGTGCCTCTCACAAGCGTGGTTGCTTCCGGCTCGCCGCTAGTGGTCGGGCGCTGTGACGGGCTATGGGTGGTGCGGAAGGCCACAAAGGCCAGTGCAGCACCTGCGAGCAGTGCGTTCGTGGCGATGATTGCCGCCTCTTGCTTCTGCCGCACCGGTGATACCTGCTGCAAGGCGTAGGCGCGCCGAGCTGATGCCATGGGTGGGGTATGGGGAGGGCCAAGCCCTCCCCTGGCAGGAGCTCTGGCGAGAGAGCTATGCGCGGCGGCGCCCGCCGAGGAGGATTGCGCCGAACACGAGCAGCGTGGCACCGCCCAGAAGTACGGCGGGAACGGGGTGGCGGCGCACGAAGTTCGCAAGTGCGGAGAGCATGCCGCTCTTGCCTTGCTGCTCCATGAAGCTCCCGCTCTGCTCCAGCCCGTCGGCGAGCAGGTCGGCCATGTCGGCGGCGGGTCCCTCTTGGGGGGCATGTGATCGCAGCTCGCCCGCGGCGTCGCGCAGGTTCCCGCCGGCCGAGCGCGCGGCCTGATCGACGCTATCGGAGGCATGCTGCGCGGCGCTGTGGAACTTCTCCATTCCTTCGTCCGTGAGCGCCTTGGCCTGCTGCTGGGCTTCACGCGCCAGTTGCTGCGCCTGATCCTGGGCTTGATCGAACAGGTCGTGCCCCTTCTTCTGCGCCTCCTGTAGCTGTTCCGCCGCCGCCGCGCTTAGTTCTTCCACGCCGTGCTTCATGCTGTCGATCTGCTGTTTGGCGCGCTCAGCGAGCTCGGCAGCCTGCTCGCCCATCTCGTGGGCGCGTTTCTCCATGTTTTTCTCAGCCATGGGGAGCCTCCTTGGTGCAGCCATCGCTTCGAGCGTTCCGCCGTCATCGCTTCATGCCCGCGAGCCTGGCATTCTTCGCTTCCACTTTTATGCTGCGAGCGAAGCCGATCAGGGCGCACCGCTGACAGCACAGCACCCATCATAGGGCTCGCGGCCGTGCAGCGCACCCGCCAGTTGGACAGCTTTCGTCGAGCTCGTGGCCTCCGGCAGCGCGTTCACGGGCTGGTGCTCAACTTCAGTATCAGCCTCAGACGCGGCTGGTGTTCCACCGGGTGTGCTGCACGTAGCTCAAGGTAGAGCCGCTGTCTAGCCAGTCGGCTGAGGCCTGCCACACCGGCGCGCCTATAATCTGAGTCGTGGAGGGAGGAAGTGGTAACCAAGGAAGGAGAGGGAATGGGTGCACAACTCAGTACGCGCCGTGGCACAGTCGTCATTCCAGATCCGCCGCTCGCCAATGCGCTGTTCAACACCACGCAGTTCGCCTGGCTTTGGCTGATCGTGCGCGTCTACCTCGGCTGGCAGTGGCTCAACTCGGGTTGGGGCAAGATCTCCGGCGGCACATGGGCCGACGGTGAGGCGCTCAGGGGCTTCTGGGAGCGCGCCGTCGCGATCCCGGAGCAGGGCAAGCCCCCGATCGCCTACGACTGGTTCCGTGACTTCATCCAGTTCATGCTAGACAACGGCTGGTACACATGGTTCGCCGACCTGGTGATGTGGGGCGAGCTGTTCGTCGGAATCGCGCTCATTCTAGGCGCTTTTGTCGGACTTGCGGCCTTCGGGGGCGCGTTCATGAATTGGAACTTCATCATGGCCGGCGCGGCCAGCACCAATGGGCTGCTATTCGCGTTGGCGATCGCCTTGATGCTGGCCTGGAAGGTAGCTGGTTGGTACGGCCTGGATCGATGGTTGCTGCCATTGATCGGTACGCCCTGGATGTGGGCCGATGAGCTCCGGAGTGAGCGCGCCGCGCCGGCACGCCGGTGAATGATACTAAGCGAGGAACGCCAGGGAAGTCTCCCTCAACTGTTTTGAATAGCCATACCGGTGTGCCGCAGCACTGCCTCGGGGTCGAGTTCGATGCCGAGGCCGGGCCGGTCGGGGATGGCGAGCATGCCGGCGGCGTCGAGCGCCCAGCCGCCAAGTGTCAGATGGTCGATGTAGGGCGAGCCGGTGAGGTATTCCACCAGTTCTGTGCCGGGGCAAGCCGAGGCGAGTTGCAGGTCGGCGGCCAGGCCGATGGCCGTGTTCCAGCCGTGCGGGATGAAGCGCACGCCGTGCTCCTGCGCCAGCCACGCGATCCGGCGCTCCTCGCTGATCCCTCCCACTTTGGTCACATCCGGCTGCACGATGTCGAATGCGCCGGCCGTGATCCATGGCGTAAATGATTGGCGGCGGGTGAGGACTTCGCCACCAGCAATCGGCAGCCGCGCGGCACGCCTGAGTTGCACGAAGTCTTCCAGCGCGTCGGGAACCAGCGGCTCCTCGAACCAGTACACATCATAGCTTGCCAGCATTTCGGCGGTGCGGAGCGCCCATTTGTAGCCATTCGGCCAGTGTGCGTCGCTGGCACCGGCATCGACCATCAGCATGTTATCGGGGCCAATCGCTTCGCGTGCCGCCCGCACAATCGCTTCGTCGAGCGCATAGCTGCCGCGCCGCCCAAACGGCCCCCAGCCGATCTTGAATGCCCGGTAGCCCTGCTCCTTGAGCGGAAGCAGTGCCCCGGCCATGCGCTCCGGCTCGTCCATGAGCAGCGAAGCATATGGGCGCACCCGTTCGCGGTACCGGCCGCCAAGCAGCCGGCCGATCGGCTGGCCGGTGGCTTTGCCGAGGATATCCCACAGCGCAATGTCGATCCCGCTGATCGTGTGCGTGATCGCGCCGCCGCGCCCCTGCCAGAAGGTGTGCTGGTGGAGTTTCTCGCTCACGCGCTCTGGTTCGAGCGCGTTCTCGCCGTGGTACAGCGGCAGCAGCACCTTCAACGCCGCCTGCACCAGATCCTGGCTGGTGAACACACTGCCAACGCCGGTCACGCCATCTTCGGTCTGCACCAGCACCAGCGTATGCACGCAATCGTCGGGCTGGATCTCGCTCGTCCAGCCACCTTCGGGTGTTGCACCGCGCAACCCCAGTGCTCTGATTTCACGGATCTTCATCAGTGTCCTCCAAGTTCACCATGGTTTCAGGCGCGTGGCTGGCCTGTGCCTGAAACCGCTTGCTGTTGCTGTGCCAGACGTGGCGTGAGTGGGAGTGTTGCGAGCGTGAGCAGCGCGGCCAGCGCATAGAGCGCCACGAGCCCGCCGAGCTGCAGTGCAAAGCCCAGCAGCCAGCTTCCAAGACCGATGCCGAGGTCGAAGCCAACGTAGAATGCAGCGCTTGCTCGGCCCGGTGCCTGGGGCAGAAGCGCAGCGTGGTGTGCGATCAGCGCCGGGTGGAACATGCCACCGCCACACGCGATCACTGTTGCTGCTACGGAAAGGAGCACCGGCTCGGCGCCAACTGCCGCAAGCGCCAGGCCAGTTGCCATGAGCAGCGCGGAAACGACAAGCACCCGCCGCAGGCCGGCACGATCCAGCCAGCTGCCACTCACGACGCGCGTGGCAATAATACTTGCGCCATACACCGTGTAGAGCAGCCCGGCGTTCACACCGCGCCGCTCGGCCAGGATTGGCGCAAACTGAAAGAAGGCGGCGAAGCCAGCACCGAATAACCCGGCGGCCAACATTGGCAGCCAGAGCAGGCGTGGGAACTGGAGCGGGTTGCCGGCGGCTGGCGCGGATTTGTGTGGTGCCGGCGCTACCGTCTGGGCCAGCGCCCCGGCTACCAGCGCCAGCCCGGTGGCAAGCCAAAACGCCGCGTCGAGCCCGGCAACAGCGATCAGCAGGCTTGCCAGCGCTGGCGTAGCAGTGATCGCCACATTCGCCGCTGCGCCGAAGATCGCCAATCGTTGGCCGCGCTCGTTCGGCGCAGTGAGCGCGATCACCAGGGCCGTACCAGCGGTGGTGAATGCCACATAGCCGACTGCTTGCAATAGCCGGAGCGCAAACAGCACCACACTATTGGTTGTCCATGGGAATGCGCCCGCGCCAATCACCAGCGCTGCTGCACCAACCAACAGCACCACGCGCGCCCCGTGACGATCCACCGCTGCGCCCGCTACCGGCCGACCCACAAGCGATGCCACGCCGAAGGCACCGAGCAGCAGGCCGATCTGCCAATCCGGCAGTCCCGCCGCCGCAAGGTAGCTCGGCAATGGCACAAGCAGTGCATAGAATCCGGCGAAGAACAGCAGCGTGGCCGCCCATGCCGTCCAGTAGCCATTTCTCACGATGGACGCGACAGGCCGAACGCCGAACAAGGCCACCTCGATTCTCACACAAGGTTTTTCTGTGACGCACAGTTTCGGGAGAAATGGGGGCGTGGGGGGCAACCCCCCACATCCCCCTCCCAACGTTGCTGCGCGTTGCCGCACAGCGTAGGCAATGGCGGCGTCAGCCGTAATGGAGACACGAGCATAGCAGGGTTTCGGGAGTGCATTTCAAAATCGCCGGCTTCCATTTCGTGCGGCGATACGGTGCTGCACTCGATCGTGCGAACGGGCACGTTACTCCAACGCGCGGATCTCGGGCGTCATCACCCAGACCAGCGCGGCTACCACCAATCCCACCAGCGCACCGCTGATCATGGCCAGTGGCGCGCCGGTGATCTCGGCCAGCCAGCCGGCCCACAGCGCGCCGAGCGGCATCGAGCCGAAAAAGGTCAAACTGTACACCGCCATCACGCGCCCGCGCAAAGCATCCGGCACCAGATTTTGTACCAGCGCATTCGCCAGATTCATGATCAGGATCACGGCGATTCCGTTCGCCACCAGCACCAGCAGCGCCAGCGGCAGCGAGCGCACGAGTGCGAAGACGATCAGTAACGCCGGAAAGGAGAACGTGCCGATCGTGAGCAGGCGGCCCTTGAATGTGAAGCGCCCGAGCGAAGCGATCGTGAGCGCGCTGATCAAGGCGCCCAGGCCGCGCGCGGATTGCAACAGACCGTTGGTTGTCGCATCGCCGCCCAGGATGTCGGTGGCCCACACCGGGAACAGCGTGGCGAACGAGATGCCGAACAACCCGGTGGCGCCGGCCAGCAGGATCAGGGTGCGTACCACGGGCGTGTTCAGAATATAGCGCAGCCCTTCGCCAAGTTCTTGCATGGCTGAAGCACGCGCCGCCTTCCGGGCCGGTTCGGGAAGCCGCATCAGCACCAGCGCAACAATCACGCCAACAAACGAGAGGCCGTTGAGGGCAAAGCACCAGGCCGGGCCGAACGCAGCGTAGGTGAGACCGGCCATCGCCGGGCCGGCGAACGAGCCCATGTTGAACATGCTGGCGTTGAGCGCGATCGCATTGGTCATGTCTTCGCGCGGCACCAGCTCGCGTACAAAAGCCAGCCGCGCCGGTGCATCGAAGGCGTTTGCGACGCCAAGTGCGAACGCCAGCGCGGTGATATGCCACGGCAGAACAACATCGGTGGCCACCAGCGCGGCCAGTGCGAACGCCAGCAGCATCATCACAATTTGTGTCACGAGCAACAGCGTACGGCGCGGGATACGATCGGCCACCACGCCGCCGTAGAGCGTAAAGATCCAGGCCGGCACGCCTGCCGCAAAGCCCACCACACCGAGATATGCCGGCGAGCCGGTGAGCTGATACACCAGATAGCCCTGGGCGGTGGCCTGCATCCAGGTGCCGAAGAGCGAAATCATCTGGCCGAAGAACCAGAGCCGGTAGTTGCGGTATCGCAGCGCGGCGAAGGTCTGATTGAGACGTGGGGCACGGGCCTCCGGCGCGCCCGAGGCTGTTTCCGAGGGCTTGGGCGCGGTTGCCATAGTTGCTTCCAGAACAGGTCGCGATGTATCACTCCATCATATAACAATCCTTTCGGTTTTGAAAATCCGAGCGGCACGTATTCAGGGCATGAGCAAAGTCGCGATTGGGTCGGCTGGCCATCGGCCACGCTGCGGGCTGAAGCCCTCGCTGACATCAGAAGCCGGCTGGAAGCCGGCTGAAACGCGCAGAACAGCCCGCTTGAGCGAGCTTCGTCTCTCAGCCGAGCGGCTTCAGCCCGAGGCGTGCACCGCACCAAAGGACTTTGCTCATGCCCTGGGCATGTATTCGGGGGCGCATCCAATGCTCCGCTCGCTGTTCAAGCGACGCGGGACGAGAGGCTGGTATACTACGCGCAACCACGCAATAGGAGCGCAAACAATGCAGCTGGAGCGGCGTATGCCAAAACGGGTAATCTTCGACACCGATATCGGAACCGATGTGGACGACTGCCTGGCGCTCGCGCTGCTGCTGGCTTCGCCCGAGGTGCAACTCGAAGGCGTGACGTGCGTGTATGGCGATGTAGAGCTGCGCGCGCGCATGGTGCAGAAGCTGCTGCACCTGCGTGGCCGCCACGACCTGCCGCTGTACCTCGGCGCACGCACGACGCTGCTGGGCTTGCGGACGATTTATTGGCCCGGCCACGAGGGTGTGGGGCTCCTGGCCGACGATGACCCGCCGCTGGTGGCACAGGCCACCCACGCTGCAGACTACATCATCGAGGCGGTGCTGGCGAACCCGGGCGAGATCCACCTGCTGGCGGTAGGGCCGCTCACCAATGTCGCGCTCGCGCTGCGAAAGGAGCCGCGCGTTGCGGGTGCCCTGGCGAGCCTGGTGATCATGGGTGGCGCACTGCGCGGGCCAGGGCAATTCCATCTGCCGCTCACGGAGCATAACATCGTGTGCGACCCGGAAGCGGCGCATGTGGTGCTGGCCTCGGGCGCGCCGATCACGCTGGTTCCGCTCGATGTGACCACGCAGGTGCGGATGTGGCCGGCGGGTGTCGAGCGGATCGCAGCCGGCGGGACGGCGTTTCAGCTCGCAGTGGCCGATCAGGTAACGCGCTACCCTGGTTTTGTGAAGCGCGGCTGGACACACCTCCATGATCCGCTTGCGGCGGCGGTGCTGTGCGATCCATCGCTTGTCACACTCGAGCCGCTCGTGGTTCAGGTAGAAACCGGCGGGCGCTTGGCAGCCGGTGCAACGCTGGCAAAAACGCCCACCGACGAGCAGCCTGCTACGGCGCAGGTGGCGCTCCACGTCGATGCAGCGCGTTTCGAGGAATGGTATGTGGCGCGCGTCGCAGGCAACGAAATCGCGTAGAGGCGGCCCGGCGAATCATCGATGCGAAACCCCGTAGAGACGGCCCACCGGGCCGTCACGGCATTGCATTCGCCCGTTTGGTTTCCTCGACCGAACGCGCCACCAGTTCGCGTAGCACACCCGGATCGATGTCCTCCAGCCGCTTGATGTAGAGGCAGGCCTTGCCGATCTTGTGCTTGCCGAGCCGCTCCAGCAAGTCGGCCTGCTGTTCGAGCCCGTACGAGAGATAGACCGTCAGGCTGTCCTTGCGTGGCGAAAAGCCGGTGAGCATCCAATCGCCCTCGCGCCCGCTGGCATAGCGGTAGTGGTAGCTGCCGAAGCCGACGATACTCGCGCCCCACATCTGCGGCGCAGCGCCGGTCACCTCGCTCATCAGCGCGGCGACAGCGCGGCAATCCTGGCGTCGGCGCTCGTCCGGGATTGCATCGAGGAACTCGTCCACGCTCTGCTCGGTCGGCCTGGTTTTTGCCTCGCTCATCGTGTTCCTCCTTGGGTCTACGCTCTGAGACCGTGCTCCAGGTTGCGCGAGGAAACAATCGCTCGCGCCACCCGTCTTTTCTTGCGCGTGCTATAATTTAGCGCGCTGGAAAGGGCAATCATGTGTCGCTGCGAACCCGCCTTACCCTGTCATACGTTGGTTTTTTTGCTGCCGCGCTGTTGGCGCTCGATATCGGGCTGTACTTCATTGTACGCCAGGCGCTGATTTCGAGCATCGACAACGAGTTGCGGACGGCCGCGCGGCTGTTCCAACAAGGCCTGGCCGACAGCAACCAGACGCCGGAAGGGTACGTCACCGACGACGCGGTGGTGGTTCGCATTCAACGCCCGGCAGTGGGCGGCTTTGTTGCGTCGAACCTTGGCGTGCAGGTGTATGACATAACTGGTGCGGTAGCCGGCCGGACGCGCAATCTGAGCGATGAGCTTGCGGTGGAGCCCGAAATCTTCGCGCGGGCGCTGGCGGGCGAAACGGTACCACAAACCGTGGGCAGTGGTGCAACACGGCGGCGCGAGGTAGTCGGGCCACTCTATTTGCGTAACCCGGTCAATGGTGGCTTGCAGGTGATTGGTGTGGCCCAGGTGGCGCGTTCGCTGGCAGAGACCGACCTGGCGCTTTCTGTGTTTGCCTATGCGCTGCTGGGCGGCGGGGTTGTGGTGCTGATGGCGGCGGCGCGCGGCGGCGCCTGGCTAACGCGCGCGGCGTTTCGGCCGATCGATGAGATCACCGCCACCGCGCAGAGCATCGTGAATGCCGAGGATCTGAGCCGCCGCGTGCCCCTGCCGCCCTCGCAGGATGAATTGCAGCGCCTGACGGTGACGATCAACGAGCTGCTTGGGCGGCTGGACGACTTGTTCAGCACGCAGCGGCGCTTTATTGCCGATGTCTCGCACGAGTTGCGTACGCCACTGGCCGCCATGCAAGGCAATCTCGAAGTGCTGGCGCGCGGCGCAGCACGTGATCCCGAACTACTGGCCGAGTCGCTCGGCGATATGCGGCGCGAGGTCGCACGGCTGATCCGGATGTCGAATGACTTGCTGCTGCTGGCGCGCACCGACGCTGGTTTCGAGTTGCACCGCGAGCCGGTGGAACTCGATACACTGTTGCTCGAATTGCACCGCGAACTGCGAACTCTTGCCGGCCCGGTGCGCCTGCTGCTTGGCGCCGAAGACCAGGCAATTGTGACCGGCGACCGCGACCGCATCAAGCAGGCGTTGCTCAACCTGGGTATCAACGCCATCCAGCATACCCCGCCGGGCGGCAGTGTCACACTCGGCCTGAGCCGCCGGCCTGGCTTTGCAGCGCTGAGCGTCAGCGACACTGGCACCGGCATTGCCACGGAAGACCTGCCGCATATCTTCGAGCGCTTCTTCCGCACCGATCGCGCACGCAGCCGCAATCGTGGCGGTGCCGGGCTTGGGCTCTCGATCGTCAAGTGGGTGGCCGAAGCCCACGGCGGCCAGATCGAAGTAACCAGCACGCCCGGTGCCGGCAGTACCTTCACCCTACTCCTACCGCTCGACCAACCCGTGCGGGAACAGGTTCCAATCGAACTGGCAGCATAAGACGATGCGCTTTCTAACCGTCAGCGACGAGATCGTCCCGGCAGTGTACAGCCTGAACATCAAAGAGCGTTTCAGCAGCGTTCAGTGCGCCCTTGGCTGCGGTGATCTGCCATACTACTACCTCGAATACATCGTTACAACGCTCGCCATCCCGTGCTACTATGTGCTCGGCAACCATGACCACGCCGAGCAAACCGAGAGCGGCGAGCCGATCAGCGAACCGCGTGGCTGCATTGCGCTCGAAGGGCGCAGTGAGCGCGTTGGAGGCCTGATTCTGGCCGGGCTTGGTGGCTGCGTGCGTTACAACAACGAGCCGGGCCCGCAGTACAGCGAGTTCGAGATGGGCATTCGCTTCTGGCGTCTGGCACCGCAGTTGTTTCTGAATCGGCAGCGCTATGGTCGTGCGCTCGACGTGATGCTGACCCATGCGCCGCCACATGGCATCCACAACGGCCCCGACCGGCCACATCGTGGGTTTCGCGTGTTTCTCAAGCTCATGGATCTGTTTGCGCCACGCTATCTGATCCACGGCCACATTCACCGCTCCTACAACGTGAACGCAGTCACCGAGACGCGCTACCGCGATACAATAGTGCTCAACACCGCCGGCTATCGCTTGCTCACGATCGATGGGTAGCTGGTCGAAGGGAGGTTGTCTCCCTTCAAATCCCAGTGTGGAGGGTCGGAGGGAGGTTTTCTCCCTTGAAACCAAGCTTCGGAGGAGCCCTATGAGCGCGGGCGACTGGATCGCCAAGCGATCCCGTACCCAGTTCGAAGATGCGCGGCGGCGCGCCTTGCTCAGCGCGCTGCTCGATCTGGTGCAGCGCCGGCCGAACGAGATGCTGCCGTTCGAAGAAGTGCGCGCGCGCCTCAATGTTCGTGGCCAGCGCTACCTCGGCCACCAGACCGTGCTCGTGGATCATATCGTTGGCAGCGAAGGGCGCTACGGCGACTTCGACCGGCGCTTTCTGCCGCGCTCGAACGCCGTGAAGGGTCGCTGGACGCGTGTCAACAGTGCTGCTCTGCAAGAAATCCAGCTGCCGCCGGTGGAGCTGTACAAGATCGGCGACATCTACTTCGTGCGCGATGGCAACCACCGTATCTCGGTGGCGCGCCAGCAGGGCCAGCAGTATATCGATGCGATCGTCACCGAACTCGTGGTAGACGTGCCGCTCGACCCTGACATGTCGGTGCGCGATCTGCTCTTGATGGAGGAATACAGCGACTTCCTCGAATGGACTGAGCTGGCGCGCCTACGGCCACAGCAACGGATCGAGTTCAGCGAGACCGGTGGCTATCTCGATCTGGTGCGCCATATCAATGGCCACCGCTACTACATGGATCTGAACCGCGAAACGCCCGTCGATCGCGACACGGCCGTGGCCGATTGGTACGACAGCGTGTACCTGCCGATGGTCGAGGCGATTCGCAGGCACGATCTCGTGCGCCACTTCCCTAGCCGTACCGAAGCCGACCTGTACCGCTGGATCATGGATCATCGCTGGTACATGCGCGAGCAGCGCGGCGTGGACCCCGGGCCGGACGAGGCGGCCGAAGATTATCTGGAGCGCTTTGGCCACCATGGTTTCGGCGATGTGGTGGAAGATCTGCTGCGCGAGGCAGTGCAGCGCTTTCGCGGGTAATGGAGCGCGGTATGGGCCGAGCGCGCTCGGCCCATACCGCGCTCGGCCCCTACTACTTTTCCTATGGTGCGCTACGCGGCTGGATCTGCGGTGCGACCTGCAGTTGGATGCGGGTTTCGGCGGTTGGCGCGCCACCCGAGTCACGCTCGAACAGCCGGATCGAGATCGGGCCACCGCCCGCAGGCAGGGTGAACGACAGCTCCTGCACAAACGCATTGCCATCGCGCGGCGGCGTGGCAAATTCGCCATCACCCAGCACCTGATTGCTCGGCGTGGTGATTGTGTAGTAGAGCCGGCCATTGTTCACCGGGCGCGCCGTTCGGCCAGTGATCGTGACCGGGCTACCAACCAGCGTGCCCGGTGGCGGGGTCTCGATAAAGATCTGCTGCTGCGTCGGAATGCTGGTGGGCGGCGGGCCCTGTGGGTTCACAAACACCACCAGTTCGGCTGCACCGATCAGGGCGCTACCCGGCGATGGCTCGCCAATGGTTACGGTCACGTCGCCACCGGCCTGCGGCAGTGTGAAGCCGATTGGCGCATTGAATGTGGCGCTGCCATCGGGCTGGCGGAAGGCCGGCACCGTACCGCCGCCGATCATTGCGCCGGCCCGGTCGCGCACCATAAAGCCCAGCACACCCCCTTGCGGCATCAGGCGCGCCCGGCCGGTGATCGTCATCGGGCTGCCAACCGTTGTGCCGCGCGGCGGGCTGTCGATCGTGATCTGTTGCTGCGGCGGCGCCGGTGGCGCAACGTTCAGGTCGATGCTGGCGCGCGCCGCCACCGTGCCGCTGACCGAGTCCTGATCACTCAGTTCCACCCGGATCGCTCCGCCATTGGCCGGCAGGTTGAAGACGATATTGGCGACGAACGTCGCCGGCTGGTTGAGCGCTCCCGTCACCGGCACTAGTCCCTGGCCGAGCTGCGCGCCATTCGCGCCTACCACGCGATACGCCAGATTGCCCTGGAACGGATAGCGGTTCAAGCGGCCGGTGAGCACCACCGGGCTGCCGACATTCGTACCGGGCGCGGGGGTTTCGATCGTGATCGCCTGCGGCACCGCGACCTGCACATCGAGCGCCGTGCTGGCGGTCACGACGTTGTTCTCGGCGTTCTGGTCGTACACTTCCACGCGCACCGCACCACCGTTGGGTGGCAGTGTGAAGGTGATCGAGGCGGTAAACTGCGC
>Ga0224722_1000322_pt1 | contig 28486 bp, 26 predicted proteins | sample Balambano_FR1_Me_FD_161646 | JGI IMG/M metagenome (GOLD analysis project Ga0224722, IMG submission 161646) | Freshwater sediment microbial communities from Lake Towuti, South Sulawesi, Indonesia - Balambano_FR1_MetaG | ecosystem: Environmental > Aquatic > Freshwater > Lake > Sediment | place... | reverse complement strand
ATCCTGACTGGGAAAATCCACAGGGCGTGCCGATTCGGGCGTTTATTTTCGGGGGGCGGCGCAGCACGACGGTGCCGCTGGTGTACCAGTCGTTCAACTGGAATTTCGGGGTGTATATGGCAGCCACGATGGGTTCGGAAACGACGGCGGCGGCGTTTGGCGAGTTGGGTAAGGTGCGGCGTGACCCCTTTGCGATGCTGCCCTTTGCGGGGTATCACATGGCAGATTATTTCAATCACTGGTTGCAATTCGGGCGGGTGCTGCCCAATGCGCCGCGTATTTTCGGAGTAAATTGGTTTAGGAAAGATGAAAACGGCAATTTTCAGTGGCCGGGTTTTGGCGAAAATATGCGGGTATTGCGCTGGATTGTAGATCGGGTGCGCGGTCGGGCAGCGGCGGTGGAAAGCCCGATTGGCTGGATGCCGCGGCATAAAGACATGGATTGGCGCGGACTGGAGGATTTTACACCCGAGGATTTCAATGCCATTATGTCGGTAGATCGCGAGGGTTGGAAGCAGGAGTTATTGAGCCATGAGGAATTGTTTTCGCGTTTGTATGATAAGCTGCCGAAAGAGTTTTTGTTCATGCGGGAGTTGTTGCTGTCGGCATTGTGGCGTTCGCCGGAGCATTGGGGCATGGAGTCAGAGGAGGCATAAGTTGGGATATTAGGATATTGTGATATTTCTTATAGCAATATCCTAATATCCTAATATCATAATATCATAACATTCTCTTATCCAAATTTTTCTCTTCTTCCAGATAGTGTTCGTGGAGATGGACGGGCGGTGTCTTAGCGGGTTTCATTCGCATTTGCAGTATATCTACCAGCAATGCAAAGCCCATGGAGAAGTAAATATAGCCTTTTGGAATTTTAATATTAAAGCCTTCGGTAATCAGCGACATCCCGATGAGCAGTAAAAAACTCAGTGCTAACATTTTAAACGCGGGGTGTTTGTTTACAAAATTGCTGATGGATTCAGCAGCAAACAACATGATTACAACCGTGATGATTACGGCAGCATACATCACCCAAAGTTCTTCCACCATACCCACTGCCGTTATGATGGAATCAATGGAAAATACCGCATCCAATATCAGGATTTGTATAATAACGCTGCTGAAAGTGACCGCTTTCAGGTTGGTAGATTGGTCTCCTGCTTCGCCCTCCATTTTATGATATATTTCGGCTGCACTTTTATAAATCAAAAACAATCCCCCGCCGATGAGTACTAGGTCTTTTCCGGAAATGCTGTTATTGAAAACCCGGAACAATTCCTGTTCTAATTTTAAAATCAACGAAATAATGCTCAGCAGCCCCAAGCGCATCACCATAGCAAGCAACAAGCCAATGCGGCGGGCTTTTTTTTGCTGTTCGGGCGGCAGCCGCGCCGCCAGAATAGAGATAAAAACGACGTTGTCTACGCCCAGCACCACTTCCAGCATGATGAGCGTGAGGAGAGAAACCAGAATTTCCGTAGTCATATAATTGTTATTTTAAACTTGATTCTTGTTTTCGACCGAAAGTTTTTCCTTGCGTCGGCAAATATACTGCTACTGGCGGAGTTTAAATCAGTTATCCTCGCAAATTTCTCATGCCGGAGCTTTCCGGGCGTGTAAGGGACAATTTTCTAGTATTGAACATCTACTTATTATTTACGTTCGATATTTCGATAATAACATTAGCAGATTATTTTTAATTAAAAAAAATTACTGAATGCAAGAAATAGCTACGCGCTCTTTTGAAGTAAATAGCGTATCATCAACACCCGAAAAATCATTGATTACCAAAGATTTAGTCGTTTTTTCTCACCTGCGTTGGGAATTTGTAACTCAACGACCCCAGCATATTCTTTCCCGCTTTGCGCAAGACCGAAAAGTGCTTTTTGTGGAAGAACCCCTTGATTGTAATGATTCTGACCGTGGCACAGCGCATATTATACAGATAAATGACAACATTACCGTTATTCAGCCGTGCATTGATTGGGAAAACATGATACAGGAATTACAACCGGTGGTAGAACATTACATACAACGACTTAACATTCACCAACCGTTGCTATGGTTTTACTCGGCGGTTTTCCATGAAATAACGGAGCGCATTCCGCATTCTTTTGTTGTGTATGATTGCATGGACGAGTTGTCGGCTTTCAAATTTGCATCTCCGGCGTTGATTGAGCAGGAAAAACAATTGATACAAAAAGCAGATGTGGTATTCACCGGTGGAAAATCGCTGTACGAAGCCAAACGTAAAATTGCCGATCATGTGTACTGCTATCCGAGTTCGGTGGATCGGGCGCATTTTGAAAAAGCATTGCAGGCAGAAACACAGATTCCGGCAGATATTACTGATATTCCCAGACCTATTGTTGCGTATTATGGCGTGATTGATGAGCGGATGGACTTGCCTTTACTGGATGACATCGCCCGATTGCGTCCGAATGTCTCTTTTGTGCTGATTGGTCCGGTGGTGAAAATCGGCGAGCATGAATTACCCAGACATCCAAATTTACATTACTTAGGCGGCAGACATTATAATGATTTGCCCGCTTATTTAAAGGCATTTGATATTGCCATGATGCCGTTTGCGTTGAATGAATCTACACAGTTTATTAGTCCGACCAAAACTTTGGAATACATTGCCGGGCACAAGCCGATCATTTCCACACCGATTTATGATGTAAAACGCGATTACAGTGAAGTCTTAGCCGTAGTAAATGACGCGGAAGAGTTTGTACAAGCAATTGACCGGTATTTACAAGAAAATGAGACAGATAAGCAAGCGCGTATAAAACACTATGAAGCAATATTACGTACCATATCATGGGATGCCACGGTAGTCGGTATGCAAAAAAATATAGTAGAACACGCTCGGGCAAACGTACTGGCGTAAACGATATGCATAAAGTATTGATAAACAGACACTAAAAAACAAAATGAAAACAAGTAGCTACGAAAATTACGACATTGTTGTGATTGGTGCCGGTATTTCCGGTGCCGTACTCGCCGAGCGATACGCTTCCATCGGGAAAAAAGTATTAGTTATTGAAAAAAGAAATCATATTGCAGGCAATTGTTATGATTATTATGATGAAGCAGGTGTATTGGTATCAAAATACGGAGCGCATTTATTTCATACCAATTTTGAAGAAGTGTGGAAATACGTGAATCACTTTGCCGATTGGTATAATTACGAACACAAAGTATTAGCAAAAGTAGATGGGCATTTAGTGCCGGTGCCGGTAAACATCACGACGGTGAATAAAATATTTGGCTTGCATATTAAAACGGAATCGGAAATGCAAGCATGGTTAGACGAAAATCAGGTACGTTGTGACGACCCGCAGAACGGTGAAGAAGCAGCATTATCAAGAGTGGGACCGGTTTTGTATGAAAAAATATTTAAATGTTATACCAAAAAACAATGGGATAAATATCCGGCAGAATTGGATGCTTCTGTTTTAAATCGTATTCCGGTGCGGGCAAATTTTGATGACCGTTATTTTTCGGATAAATATCAAGCCTTGCCGGAAGGGGGTTTTACCAAAATGTTTGAAAAAATATTAGACCATCCCAACATTAGAGTGCGCTTGAATACAGACTTTTTTGATGTGCGTTCTAACATAAAAAGTTACGAAAAGTTATTTTACACGGGTCCAATTGACCGCTTTTTTGATTTTAAATATTCATTGAATGAAAAATTGGAATACCGGTCCATTAACTTTGTGATGGAAACCCATGATATGCCGTATTATCAGGAAAATTCGGTGATTAATTATCCCTCCCCCGCGGACGGCGATTTTACCCGCATTGTGGAATACAAGCACATGACGCGGCAAAAACATCCAAAAACCACGATTTCTAAGGAATTCACGGTGGATATTACCGACCCGAAAACGCAGGAGCCTTACTATCCGGTGCTCAATCCGCGCAATCGGGAGATTTATGAGCAGTATAAAAAAGCCGCCGGTAAACTGCCGGACATTTACTTCGTTGGTCGTTTAGCTAATTATAAATATTTTAACATGGACGAAGCGTTTAAAAACGCGCTGGATTTGTTTGAAAAACTGGAAGGCAAACCCGCCACCGTCCGCCAACTCAACGTGCCTTTGAATGGAAGCCCTACTGAAAGATCATTGGCGACGGTCAAAACGGCAAGTTAAATTTAAAGCGATTTGCCAAATCTCAAAGATTTGGTAAATCTGTATGTATTTGCTTAAATTTTGTAAATCTTCAAGATTTACAAAATCATATCCACCCGTTTGACCCCCTATTCAAATTACGATTAAAATGCTACAAACACCTTTTAAATCCTATCTCATGGGCGGCTTTGAGGCTTGCCATGCGTTGAATGAACATCGGGTGCGAATAGACATGATCGGTGTGACGCGGCACGATGTGCTGTGCCGGGAAGATTATAAGATGCTGAAAGCCAATGGTATTTACACCATTCGGGAAGGTTTGGGTTGGTACGAAATTGACAAAGGTACGGATGAATACCATTTCGGACGGTTTGAAACCATGATGCGTATTGCACAGGAAGAAGGCATGGAAGTAATTTGGAGCCTGAATCATTTTGATTTTCCGGATTATTTGGATGTATTTTCCGATCAATATGCGCTGCGATTTACACAATATGCCGTTGCCGCCGCTCGAAAATTGCGGGAGTACACCGACGGGGTTTTGTACATCAATCCGTTCAACGAAATTTCCTTCGGCGTGTGGATTTGTGCCGACCTCGGCGTGTGGGCACCGCATACGCACGGGCGGGCAATGGAGTTGAAAATTCAGGTGGTACGAGGTGCGATTCAAGCGATGCGCGCCATCCGAGCAATAGACAACAACGTGCAATTTATTCAGGTGGATCCCATCATGGTGCGCATGGCGGAAGCCGGTGCGCCGGATCACGTACATCACTTCGCCAATGGCTGGCACAATGTGGTGTGTCAAGCCTGGGACATGATTATCGGGCGGGCGTTTCCGGAGTTAGGCGGCAGTCCTGATTTGATGGATATTGTGGGCATCAATTATTATGTGACCAATCAGGAAATCATTCGCAAACATCCGCCGCATCCAAGCGTGCAACTGCCGATGTACAGCCGTTTTCGCATTCCGTTTGTCAATATGATTCAATCGGTGTACGACCGCTATCACAAGCCCATCATCATCTCGGAAACAGGATGCTACGGCAACCTGCGCGTGCCCTGGTGGCGGCGCACCCTGCGCGATGTGGACGCAGCCCTGGCGCGGGGCATTCCGCTGTGGGGGGTGTGTACGTACCCCGTCATTGACCGCCCCGACTGGCATCGGTGGCACCTGACGCACTCGGGTTTTTGGGATTTTGAAGAGGGCGACCCCACGTGCGAGCGCATTCCGTATCAGCCGGTATTGAATTTAGTGAAGCGGTATGTGAAGCGGCGTACACACCGGATGGAGTCTGGCACGAGACTGTCTGAACGGTAATTTATTATGATGTGTGTGATATACATGATTTGGTTTTTATAATTAATAATCATGTTTGTCATAATAATCACAAAAATCACAGTTCAGACACTGTCCTTTGCTCCTTACACCGCAAATGCCTCATGCCCCACTGCGCCATTTCGTTGAGCAGCACCCGCAGGGTTTGCCCGTAATCGGTGATGCCGTACTCCACGCGGGGCGGCACTTCGGCGTACACCTTGCGCCAGATGATGCCGTCTTCCTCGAGTTCGCGCAGTTGTTGGGTGAGCATTTTTTGCGTGATGCCCGCAATCGTTCGTTTCAACTCGCCGAAACGCAGCACCCCGCGTTCCATTTCCCACAAAATGATTGGTTTCCACTTGCCGCCAATGACGTTTAGGGTGGTTGTAACAGGGCAGGATTCATACCTATTGCAATTATTTTGAGTTTTAGCTATAGCTTTCATTTTTATAACGGTTTGAAAATCAATAATTGTTTCTTTTTGTAAACTATATTACTTTGAAGTATCTACTTGCGAAGATAGCACCTACCCACTACTTTTGCAAATAAAAAACATATGGCAGCAAAAATTTTAGTGACCGGCTCTACCGGTACGATTGGTTCTGAACTGGTGAAAATTTTACAAAACCGCAACGCTGACTTCCTCGCAGGCGCACGTGACGTGGCGAAGGCGCAGGAAAAATTAGGCAATGAAGTGAACGTCGTTGCATTTAATTTTGAACAACCCGATACGTTTGAAGCAGCTACCGAAGGAGTTGACCGCATTTTTTTGCTTGGTCCGCCCCTGCATTTGCAAATGGACGCGCTCCTCACACCGTTTATTGATTTTTTGAACCGCAAAAATATCCGGCGGGTCGTGTATCTATCGGCGTTTGGTATGGAAGCGATTGCCGATCAGATGCCGTTTCATCGCAACATTGAAGAGAAATTGAAAAACGAGGGTTTTGAAATAACTGTTTTACGTCCCTCATTTTTCGCGCAAAATTTTAAAAATTACGAGTGGGACAATATCGTGGAGCGCAAGGTGACGTTTATGCCTGCGGGCGACGGCAAAGTGGCTTTTGTGGATGTATATGACATTGCAGAAGTGGCGGCTACGGTTTTGCTAGAACCTGGGCATGAAGGCAAAGACTATGTGCTGACGGGCGCGGAAAGCCTGTCGTACCACGATGCGGCGCAATTGCTTTCAGACGTGCGGCAGGAAACCATTTTCTATCCGAAACCTTCACCGGAAGCGTACGCCGATACCTTGCAAAAAGCAGGCGCACCTGCTTTCATCGCTGATTATATGAATACGGTGTACGGCATGATTCGCGAGGGGAAGGTGGATCATGTGAGTGCGGACGTGGAGCAGTTGTTGGGGAGAAAACCGGGGAAGTTGAGTGAAGTATTAGCAAAAGATTTTGCGTAAGCGTCTTGAACTGTGATGGTTGTGATTTATAGGATACACATGATTTTGCAAGCATAATCACATTATCATGTTTATCACGAAAATCATAAAAATCACAGTTCAGACAACTGCCAGTGCCGCATACATTTTACCCTGATAACGCGAGGGCATTTCACCGATTTTTTCAACAATTGGAAAGCCCACTTCCGTAAACAATTCTTTCAACTTGTCAAACCGGATGGGATACGGCACCCAGGGATTGGCAAAACTCGTTTCATATTCAACGATGAGAAAACAACCGTTTTCTATTAAATAGTTTTGTAATTTTTTTAACAAAGCCGACTTGTCTTTTACGTAGTGTAACGCATTTGCCATCAAAATGCCATGAAGATTGATAAAAGGTAGCGCGTCGTTTACAAAATCGTTGTTTATTTTTTCCAAAACGGTATTGCCAGCGCGGTCGGGGATTTGTTGTAGGGTACTTGCATTTTTATCCACGGCGTAAATAATGCCTGGCGTGGGGAGCAACGCCGCTAATGCCAGGGTGAACGTGCCGGTGCCACAGCCCAAATCCGCCCAAACGGAGACTTCATGCGCCGAATGCAGTCTGAGGCGAGCGATGGGAGCGGATTGAATTAAAGAAGTGGCTTGGGAGCGTTGCATGGGTTTTGGAATTTACACAGGGCGGACATCAACCTGTTTTCGGTACTCTTTTCTTTCGAGGTCGGAAAATCTGTTTGGTAATCGGCGGCATATCGTCGCCCAGCAGGTAGCCCCAGGGCTGGAGCGGCGGCACGCGGTCGAAGATTACCTTTACCAAGGCAGTAAGCGGAATGGCTAAAAACATACCCGATACGCCCCAAATCACCCCGCCAAGTAGTACCACCACGATGGACACCAGCGCGTTGAGCCGCACTCTGGAAGCGACAATAGCCGGTACAATAAAATTGTTATCAATAAATTGTACGAATAAGTAAATGCCGCCCACGATGACTACATCGGTCGGCGTTTTGGTCACCATTGCCAAAATCATAGGCAGCGTGATTGCTATTAAGCCGCCAATGTAGGGAATAAGATTCAGCAAAGCACCGATAATACCCAACAGAACGGCGTATTGCAAGCCCACCAGCAAAAAGCCCATGGAATTGAGTACGGCAATAATCACCATTTCAAGCAGCAATCCTAGTAAATAACTTTGGATTACTATTTTTGTTTCGCCGAGAATCTCTACTACATGATGATGCTGCGCCTGTGGAAACAAACGCGCAATGAATTCAAGCAGTAAATTTTTATAAAACAGTATCATAAATACATAAACAGGCAATAAAAAAACAAATGCCAGAATGCCGCCGATGGTGTTGATCGTTTGACCGATAAAAGCGTTGCCATTGTTGATGATTTTTTGTTGCGTGTCGCTCGCCCATGCCCGAATGTCTTGTGCATTTATTTTAAAAGTTTGAGCGATCCATTCAATTGCCTGATTGTACAAATCATTTACTTTACCTTCTAAATTAGCAAATGTATCGCTAAAAGAAGTGGCCTGCCAAATAATAAAACTGAGTAGTGATACAAAAAGGGCAATCGTGAGCAATAAAGAAAGGGCAATGGCTATAATGCGGTTAATTTTAGCATTACACAACAGATTCACCAGCGGATTGAGCAAAATGGCAATCAGCAACGCAAACACCAGAGGTATAATGATGCCTCTGCCCATGTACAAAATGAAAAAAAAGGCGACCAAACCTACCAAAATCAGCGATATTTTGACGGACAGCGAAGGGCGCGTGACGCTTTGGTTGGGCATGGTGTGTTTTCGTTTTTATTTGAACGTTCCAAGATAAAACTTTTTGCCGTACCAAACACTTTTTTAAAAAAATACCCGCATGAATACCGATCTGAACATAGATACCGTCAAAAAATTCTACCACGAATTAGCCGCCTTCAATCTGCGCGCCGCGCTTGAACTGCTCGATGACGCGTTTGAACTTGTACAGGCGGAATCCCTGCCGTATGGGGGTACTTACCGCGGAAAGTCAGGAGTAGAGGCGTTTTTTACCCGATTCTTCGCTTTTTGGAAAAGTTTTGAATCTGCTGAGGTGTGCTATTTTGCCAACGGCGACACTGTGGTGGTTTCCTCGCTGGCTAAAGGCACTACCCAACAAGGCACTACCCTGGAAATGCCGATGGTGCAGGTCTATCAGTTGCAACATCGTAAATTGCTGCACGTACGCCCTTTTTATTTTGATACGGCAGCGTTGAAAATGTGACGCTGGAGCAGGAATCGCGTTATAAATACAGTTGGCAGGAGCGTAAAAATTGTTCAAAACTATTTAACATTTTATTAATATAAATTTATTTTTAAATTGGAATAATTTTGAAGAATTTGCGTTCAGAGTGCTATATATTTTAAAATTACAGCTATATATAAAATTAATTGTTTTGATTTTCTCACTTTTAAAAATTTATGTTATGCCACAATTATGTCGAGGATGTATTCCGCTGGTAGAGGCAGACCATCCACCGGGCGGCAGCCAGCCGAGGCTTGTGCCCGCACTTTGCGGGAAAACGATAGCCCTATCGGACATCCTATTAGTCCATTTTATAAACTTATTAAAAATGTTTTTTCCATTTGTAATGACGAGCTTTGAGAGGCTTGCGCCACATCGTCCCGCTCAAGACGTAAAATACCGAGTAGTGCCCGTGAGCCCTTTTTTTTATGCCGCGTTCATTACAGCCAGCAAAGCCATTTCCACTTCTGCCGCCATTTGTTTTCCTTTCTCTGCGAGCTTCCAGTGAATGGTTGTTCCAATTTTCGTTTTTTCTATTACCTGTTCTTTTACCATTTCCTGTAAAGTTATATAAACGTTTTTTCTGCTTTTCACTTTTGTGAGCCGGTAGATTTGACTGATTGACAAACCGGTTGCCTGATTTTCAATTTTATTCAGCACTAAAAGAATGCATATACTCGCCATGGAAAGCGGTAATTGTGAGAATGCACTGGGTTTACTTTCATTATTTTGATTATCGGTCGTCAACAGGGTTCGTTCTTCGCGTTCCAACCGTAAAATTCCCAGCAGGTCGGTTGTGAGTTGATTTCCGGTTTTCTGAGCTTCCTCATAATCAATGCCACCCTTGCGCCGCTCGGCTTCTACGGCATGATAGCGGCGCGACAAACCGATGAGTTCATACGCGCGCTCGTCGTACCGAAAAAATTCCAGGGCAGTTTTGATGGCTTCGCCCAATTCACCCGCGGCGATTGAGTTTTTTACTTTGGTATCCAGTTCGTTAAAATCCATTGTTCCCTGTTTGCTTGAAAGGCTTATCCGATATAATTTCTATGAGCATAACAAATTTAATCAGGCTTTTTAAAAATATCAGAAAATCTTTAATTTTAAACTTTTCCGCCCTTTTTTTGCTATTATAAAAATGTAAAAGGTGATTGGTGATTTGGTGTATCGGTTTATCGGCACGTATCCCTCGGTCACTAGATCAGGTAAAAATCGAGCAGCTGGCATCTAACTTATGGCGAACAACTACTGGCTTTTTCAGGCAAATCCAAAAGTATTCCGCTTGCGCGACGCACTGCGGGCGGATGCGCTGGAAACCTTTGCCGTCACCTCGCACAAACAGGAAATTCAGGAGGGCGACCAGGTGATTTTGTGGCAGAGCGGTAGGGAAGCAGGTTGTTATGGCTTGGCAACGGTGGTCTCCAGCGTGGGCGATTGGACTGTTTCAGAAACGGAACAACCTTTTTTTAAAACAGAATTGGAAGACAATCCGCGGGTTAAATTGAAGATTGATTACAACCTGTGGAACAAACCCATCACCCGCGATCTACTGATGGGCAAAACTGCTTTTCGGGAACTCTACGCCGGGCTGCCCGGTACGAATTTTGCCGCCACCGAAGTCCAGTACCGCGCCCTCGTGGGCTTAGCCCGCCAGATGGATGTGGTGGAGGAACCCAGTGTGCCGTATGAGACCAAAGCACCGGAATTGCCGCGCTTTCCGCTGAATTTGATTTTGCACGGTCCGCCCGGTACGGGTAAGACCTTTCAAACGATCAATTATGCCTTAGCGATCATTGAAAATCGAAATTTGGAAGAGCTGGCGGTAGAGCAACGCGCGGACTTGCGCCGCCGTTTTGATGATTATGTAAATAAGGGACAAATTGTATTCATCACTTTTCACCAGTCATTTGGTTATGAAGATTTTGTGGAAGGGATCAAACCGACACCTTCACCGCTCGGTACCGTGACGTATGCCGTTGAAGCGGGTATTTTTCGTACCCTGGCGCAGAGTGCTCGCCAATGCGTGCTGGAAACCCTGCTGCACGAACAGCCACAGGAACGCAAACAGTTGCAGTTCAATCAGGTATATCAGGCATTTAAAGATTATTTACAAAGTGATAATTTTAAATTTTTTGAAACCAATGACCAGCAGCGGTTTTTTTTACACCAGATAAAGAAAAACGGCGATCTGGCAGTGCGGCAGGCAATTTCATTTACGACGCCTACCATTGAGAAAGCCATGCTGCGCAAATTGTACGAACGCTTTCCACTGGCGGAAAATATCGAAGCGGCAGATGAGTACATTGATAAAAATATTCGCGGCAATGAGCAGGATTTGTACCTGACGGTTTTTGCCACCCTGCTGGGTTTTGAACAAGTGTACCGCGAGGAGGCAAAAGCAGCGGAGATTTTAAAAAATGGAACCTCTTTGTTAGAAATAGAAGAGTTGCCCAGGCTTACCGACGAACTGCTGGCAAAATGCAAACGCTACGTACTCATCATTGACGAAATCAATCGTGGCAATGTCTCCGGTATTTTCGGAGAACTGCTCACCCTGCTGGAAGCCGACAAACGCGAAGGACGCAGTGAAGCCCTGAAGGTGACCCTGCCATACTCCAAAGCTGCGCTGGGTGTGCCGCCCAACTTGTACCTCGTAGGTACAATGAACACCGCCGACCGGGGTGTGGACGCGCTCGACATTGCCCTGCGCCGCCGCTTTGCCTTCCAGGAGGTAGCACCCGATCCGCAAGTCATTGCCCAAAACGCCAATAAACCCGTGGTGCAAGGCGTGGATTTGGCAAAACTGCTCGAAACCATCAACAACCGTATCGAATTGCTCCTCGACCGCGAACACCGCATCGGACACGCCTATTTTTTGAATATTGAGACGCTGGAAGATTTGAAACTCGTTTTTCAACGGCACCTCATTCCACTTCTGGAGGAATATTTCTTCAACGATTACGCCAAAATCGGGCTGGTGCTGGGGCGGCATTTTATTCGCGAGAAGCAGCCAGACCGCACGTTTGCACCATTTGACCACCCCTATCTCGGCGAATTGGCGGAGCAAAAAACGTACGAACGCTGCCCGGTGGAGGAAATGACCGAAGAGGTTTTTGTAAAAATTTATAATCCATGAAAATTCGGTATTCAATGCCGGATTCTCTAAAATCATTTGTAGTTTTACAGAATGATACCACGTTTACTCAGCAATAGGATAAAGGAACTTGTGCAAAAATTTCCGGTTATCACCATCACCGGACCCCGGCAGTCGGGTAAAACCACTCTATCTAAGGCACTTTTTCCAAATTATTACTATGCAAATTTGGAAAACCCGGAAGAACGCGCACTCGCCGAAGAGGACCCCCGCGCTTTTCTGGCAAGGCATCAAACCGGTATCGTGATTGACGAGGCGCAGTATGTACCGCACTTGTTTTCCTATATTCAGGTGCTGGCAGATGCACATCAACAGCCGGGCGAATTTATTTTGTCCGGCTCTCAAAATTTTTTACTGCTGGAAAAAATCAGTCAAAGCCTGGCAGGGCGGGTTGCTATTTTTCATTTGCTGCCTTTTGGGCTGGAAGAGCTGCAAGACACGGAGTTTCAACAAGAAAATTATCTGCGCTACCTTTGGCAAGGTTTTTACCCTCGGCTGTACAACGCACAAATTGCGCCAACCGATTTTTATCCAAATTACATTCAAACCTATCTGGAACGCGATGTGCGGCAGGTAGTGAACGTGTCGGATTTGCGTAGTTTTCGGGTGTTTTTACAACTCTGTGCCGGACGAATCGGGCAATTATTCAATCAAACGGCACTTGCCAACGAAGTTGGCGTGGATCAAAAAACCATCAAACGATGGCTGTCTATATTGGAAACAGGGTCCGTCGCTTTTACCCTCTCACCTTATTTTAAAAATATGGGTAAAAGATTGGTAAAAACACCTAAATTGTATTTTTATGACACCGGATTGGCGTGTTCGCTGCTGGGCATTCGCACGGTAGCGGAATTGTCCACCCATTATTTAAAAGGTGCATTGTTTGAAAATTTGATCATCGTAGAAAGTTTAAAACAGTTTTACCATCGGGGAGAGCAGCCCCAACTTTACTTCTGGCGTGACCAAGTCGGCAACGAAGTGGATTTAATTATTGAAAAAGGCATTCATCTGTATGCCGTAGAAATCAAGTCGGCGGGAACGCTGCAAGCACCGCTTTGGAAAAGTTTGGAAAATTTTCCTGCCACTTCGAACTTACCGGTTGAATCCAGTTTTTTAATCTACGGCGGCACGGAAAGTTACGACCGCAGCAGCGTTAAAATCAGAAGCTGGAATAAACTGCCACTGTGGTTAGAAAGCACCTAATAAGTCAAAATCTAACATCCAGCATCTAACATCCAAACCATGACCCTCCAAGTCCTCGAACACGAAAAACTCCGTATCGGCGAGCGGCTCCCGGCGCAGCATTGGCAGGCACTGGCGGCGTTTGCGCAGGGCAATGCCGAGCGGTACTTTCGCATTTTGCACAACGGGATTCAGTTTTCCAACTACGTGGGAGCTTTGCAAGTGGGGGATCTGACCATTGAAATTTTACCTAAAATAGACGACATCAGCGAGGCAAACGCACAAGTCGTGCTGGTGGAAATGCTGCGCGAATGTCGGTTATTGCAACCGGAAAGCCCGGCAATGGCAGCGTTGCGGGAGCACCGCGGTTCGTTGTTAGACCTTTATATCGTTCAATTTTTAGATGAAGTGCAACAACTCCTGCGCGAGGGCTTGACCCGCAGCTACCTCGCCGAAACGCAAAATCGCCGCACTTTTAAAGGTAAATTATTGATACACAAACAAATTGAACAGAACCTGGTGCGACCAGAGCGTTTTTTCACCCAAACCCTGGAATACTCCTACGAACATCCCTTTAACCGCTTGCTGTACACGGCGCTGCTGGCATTAGGCAAATTGACACTGCCCGCAAAAGCAGCTTTCTTTTTACAACAATTGCGGCAGCAGTTTCCGCCGGTAGAACCCTGGTGCTTACCCCTGCCTGACTTCGATTCGCTGCGTTTTAACCGCCAGACTTTGCGGTATAAAAATACACTGCAAGTCGCCCTGTCAATTTTACAACAGACCCGCCCGGAGTTGCGTGCCGGTCGTTTGCAGGTGCTTGCAATTTTGTTTGATATGAATTTTTTATTTGAAGCATTTATTTTCCGGCAATTACAACAAGCCGCTTCCAAAAATATCGCGGTCAAACGCCAGGTACCGAAGCCTTTCTGGAACCGACGCGCCATTCAACCCGATATTGTGTTAGCTATTGATAATCAAAATATTATAATTGATACCAAATGGAAAAAACTCACCAAAGTAAGTCCGGCGATGGACGACCTGCGGCAGCTGTTTGTGTACAACCAATATTTTGATGCCAGGCATAGCGTGCTGGTGTATCCGCGTGTGCCGGGTTTGCAGGACCTGGAACCCGTGCCGTTTCAACCGGTGGGAGAAAATGCTGCTGCTTACTTTTGTCAGGTGCGACTGGCGAGCTTGGTAAAAGACGGGCGGTTAAATCGGCAACTGGGGGCGGAATTGTTGGAAAAAATCCTTTAAATAGCTGAATTTGTATGCGTCTGGCATCTCTTGACCGGGTTATCCCAAAATTGTTAAGATTCCGTTAAGAGTTTTTTTTCTGCAAACCAACCGACCAACCTGCACTCGTATATAGCGATGTAATTATTTAAAAAAAGGAAAGAACGCTGTTAAATGAGTAACAACGAAGTTGTAACGGCTATACTTTTTTAAATAATTTTTACGCAAATGATTAAAAATTTTATTGTTAATATTTAGTTAAAAAGAGTGTTAATTCAAAACCATTCACAAAAAACCGGGTTACACTCGCATTATTTTCAAACCTTCTCAAAATAGCTTTAACATTATGAAGAAGAATGTAATCTTCGTAGCAGTAGCTGCGCTGGCATTCCTGTGCATTGGTCAACTGACCGCTCAAAATTCTAACGGCAAAACTGCCACGGCTGCCGCCACGGTAATGGTGGGCGGCGAAGCGATGTACCCGAAAAAAGACATCGTGGACAACGCCGTGAACTCCAAAGACCACACCACGCTGGTAGCTGCGGTAAAAGCCGCCGGTTTGGTAGAAACGCTGAAAGGCAAAGGTCCGTTCACCGTGTTTGCGCCGGTGAACAACGCGTTTGAAGACCTGCCCGAAGGCACCGTAGAGACCCTGCTGAAGCCGGAAAACAAAGCCACCCTGACCAAAGTGCTGACCTACCACGTGGTAGCTGGTAAAATGGACTTTGCTGCCATCGCAGCAGCCATTACCAAAGGTAAAGGCAAAGCTGAGCTGACGACCGTGAGCGGCGGCAAACTCACCGCCATGATGAACGGACCGCGCAACATTCAGGTGAAGGACGAATCGGGCAATATCGCCAACATCAGCACGTATGACGTGACCCAATCCAACGGCGTGATTCACGTACTGGATCGGGTATTGCTGCCGAAAATGTGATCAGGATTCGTAAGATTTAAAAATTTTAAGAAGGAGAGTGACTTCTTGATGTATGGAGAAGTCACTCTTTCTTTTTTTGCCCAATATCCAATGTCTAACGTCCGATATCTGGCATCTCCCGATCTGGCATCCTTTTTACCAACTCCTTTACTTTTTCAAAAACCACCCGGTAAATCCCCATCGAATCACTTTCAAAAAAAGTCTCCGGATTTTGGCTGGAATGGAGTACAAACGGCGGCTGGCGCAGGCTGTCGCGGTAGCAGGTGAGGACGAACGGCTCTTCGCGGTTTTTGACTTTAATGGTTAATGTTTGATGCCGATATTTACTGCCGTGTACTTCGTCAAAATCATCGGCGAAGGTGGTGCCCCTCACCTGGTGTAATTGTTGTAGATAGCGGTGGACAGCCGCAGAATCCAGCCGCAACGTGTCCATTTTCCAACCCGTCGGCGTTTGTTGCAACTGCAAGGTCGTATCGGATAATTTTAATTCTAATGCAATGATTACCGCGGTTGGTTCTAATTGCAATAGGGTAGCATTGCGCAAAGTGCTAAAATCCTGGTGAAAAAAAGCGGCAAACTCGCCCTGCACGGCGTACACTTCGGTTGCTCCACTCAGGCGCAGGTAGGAGCGGGGAGCCTGCGTTTGCGAATCTGTATCGGCATTTCCTACGACGAAGTCTTCCAACAACTGATCCGCCTGGTACAAGCGTACCCGCACGCCTTGCGCGGCATCCACCCCAAAGGTTTTCCAGGCGGCGCGGTCTTTGCCCACCACTGCCTGCGTAGGTGCGCCGTTCCAGGCACTCAGCAGGGTTTGTACCACTGCAGTCGCCGCTTTGCTATTCGTTTGTTCGGACGACAAAATCCAGCCCTCGGCTTGCCGCAAAAAGCTGAAAGCGGTCGTTCCGTTGTTTTGTTCAATCAACAGAGAAGTCACTTTAGCCGTATCCACTTGCAGCAGGGGTGCCGAGAAAGGCTGCGGCGGGTTGCCGGAAAAAAACCAATACAAAACGTAGCCGGTGCCGCCCAAGACCAGCAAAGCAAAAAAAACGCCGCTTTTCATACACGTAGTTGGTTGTTGGTAAAAACGGGTTTGCCGGGTTAAAATATGGATTTGTTGGGTAATTTTTAAAATGTACGCAGAAAAATGCACGAAAAACGATCGCTTCAACCAGAATGTAGCCTAACTTGCGAGCTATTTTAAAAAATAATCCGATGAAAATTAATTTACTAACATTGTTGATCTGTGGTTTATTTGCCTGCAATCCAACCGACACACCGAAGGGCAGGGAACAAGTCACTGCAACGCCACCCACCAATGTTTCAGGCTACGACTTACAAGCGGTACCCGGCACCAATTGGCAAAGTGCCGTGAAAAAAAACGCATCGGGAAAAGTGATAGAAATGGGTTTTCTGGAAAACGGCAGGCGCGTGGGCACCTGGGCATTGTACGAACACGCCACTACGCGATTGCCCAGCCAGATCTCGCATTATGAGAATGGTAAACTTACCGGCATCCAGATGCAATTGAACGAAGGCGGACAAACCAGATCAATTGCTAATTATCAAAACGACCTCCTGCACGGGTACTGGGGTACCTATCAATTTGGCAGAGTGGTGGAAGAAGCCGAGTATCAAAACGGTCAGTTGCACGGCGTGTACAACGTTTATACCCTGGCGACCGGCAAACTCCAGTCTAGTGCCGAGTTTAAAAACGGCGTACAAGACGGTTTCTACCGCACGTACCACCCGGAAGGGCGCATGACCTCGGAGTATCTTTACAAAAATGGCGAAAAAGTGAGCGGAGGAGCAAAGTAAATCGTGATTTGGAATTAGGAAATTGGGATTGCGCAACAGAAAAAAGCCGAAGCGCAGGCTCCGGCTCCGGAATTAGAAGGTGTTTACCAGCGCATTTTGGTAAGAATTGGAAAGAACTCAGGAACTCAACAGCTCCTTTGTAAAATGTCCGACGGATTCATTCTTTTTATTGAGAACAACAGCCTGGTTGGCAGCTTCCTGAAGGTCGTTCAGAATCAACTGGCGCTCGCGGGGTACTTTGCGGGTTTTGAACAAGAATGCTTCCAGGGTGGGCTGCTGTTTGTTGTCCATCCAGTGCATCAACACTGCCAAATCTTTGATACCGCTCATGTTTTGTTGCTTGTTGTTGTTACCTGTAAATTTCCAACAATTCGATACCAAAAGCAACTTTTGCGGGCAGGCGGCTGTCTGAATTCGTGAATCAAGACCGATCTTCCTGATTTTGAAAAAGAAACAACAATTAGTCTTCCATCAACACCTGTTTTTTCTGCTGTTGGATGTACTCGCGCGGGGTGATGCCGGTCACTTCTTTAAATACTTTGTAAAAGGTAGATTTGTTCTTAAAACCACACTGCAAAGCAATACCAAACAAAGTCAGGTTGTTAAATTCGTCGTTGGTAATTTTTTCTTTGGCTTCGCAGACGCGGTAGGCATTCAGAAAATTTTGAAAATTGCTGCCCATGTGGTGATTCACCACCTGAGAAAGGTACTTGGTGTTGGTCGAAAGGCGGTCTGCTACTGTTTTGAGGGCTAAATCCGGGTTGAGGTAGGGCTTTTCCGTTTCCATCAGCACTTTGAGCTGATAGTACAACTTCACTTCGCCGATTCCTTTGAGGCTGCTGGTGCTGTATTTTTCGTTGAGCTGCAGCATCGGGATGTGGTCATCGTTCGACACCTGGTTGCCGTCCACTTCAAAAGCGATAAAATTGGTCAGTTTCTTGGCTTCGTTGAAAATGGGGTGAATGGTCAGTTTGCAAGGGTAGGGTTCGCCGTTCTTCCGATAGTTGAGAATGGTATCTTTGAATGGAATCTGCCCTTCCAGACCCCGCCGGATGCGCCGCACCGCTTCTTTTTCTGATTTGGCACCTTGCAACAGGCTGGGTTTTTTCCCCAACACCTCCGTTAAGGCATATCCGGTAATAGTGGTAAAATCATCGTTGACCCACAAAATACGACGATCCGCGTCCGTCACAATCACAGCAATAGAAGGCACCATCTTTGAGTACGGTTTTGTTTAACGTTACAGGCTGAATTTTTAAAAAAGATTACACAATACAACCTGTTGATTTACAGCGTATAAGATACGGTTTTCTGTCAAATTTTCAAAATTTTTTTAGTTAAAAAATGATAAAATGGAAGGTGTGAAAAGCGGCTTGCCTATCTTGTTGAAGAATTGCTTCGTCAACACACCAATTACTTCTACATTTTGAATGTTTGCACGGTAGCGGCGCAAAAGGAGATTTTTGTAAAATCGGGTGAATCAAAACCGGTGTGTTTACAAAACAACAAATTACTTCTGTTTAATTGCTACATTTGTAAAAAGTTAATAGTCAATTTAGTAATGGGGCAGGGCAGGCTTGTTAAATATTCAACGTTTTTTGAGTTGCTCCTGCAAACCACCATACTGGATGATAACAGTTGATGTATCATATTAATCGCTAATGACTACCGAACCGATCACGACTACCAAGGAACACACCATCCACCCACCGACCGCCTATTTGCAGGCTTTACCGGGGCAGTCAGCCGTGTTGGATTTGACCAAATTAGACCTGACAGATACCAACTTTGCCTATATCTGGCTCAGCCAACTGCTAAAAAGCGGAGCGGCGCAGCAGTCTTTTCGTGCCGACTTTTCCGTGTCAGAAACCTTGCAGCGGCTTTATTTCAGCATCCGCAACCACGAGCGCGTGAGCGGCTTACCGCTCCTCGGCTTCGGCTACCCGCTGTTGGTCTGGTCACAAGGAGATGACCGGCTGGTAGCGCCGCTGTTCCTCTGGCAGACAAGTCTTGCACCTGCGCCCGAAACGCCCGGCACCTGGATGTTGACCCACCGCGAAATAGACGCGGTGCAGCATAACCATTCTCTGGTAAGTTTTTTACAACAATCCTACGGTGTGGCGATCGAGCCACCTTTAAATAAAGTGTTCAAAAACGGCAAAATCAATCCGGAAGCGTTAGTCGCTTGTTGCACCGAAATCGCCGGTATGCTGGGGATTGAAAATACCAGCCAACACATTGCCCTGGCGGAATGCCCGACGGGTGCAGGCTTGGAAAAAACATGGGAACAGGGTGCCATTCAATGGTCAGGCATTCTGGGTTGCTTTCCGCCGCTGCCTGCTCGGCTGGAGGTAGCACTACCCGCACCGGAATCCAACGATCAGGGTTCTTCTCAGAAACACGAGTTTGGTTTGTTGCCGCTAGACCCCTACCAGGCGTCGGCGTTGCAAGCCATTTTTCGGGAGCAGCGGGTGTGGGTGCGCGGTGCGGCAGGCACGGGCAAAACCCACCTGCTGGTACACCTGCTCACCAACGCTTTGTCGAACGGCAAGCGCTGCCTGGTGGTGGCGGAAAACATGGGCGCATTGCGGCAGGTGCAAAAACGGCTCGAACAATTGGGATTGCTGGCGTATAGCTTTTTATTGCAAGACGGCGTGACCGAAAAACCGGCACTGCTCAACGCCCTGCGCAATCTGGCAAGCATCAACACGCCAACCCCGAATTTTGACGAAGCGGGCTTTCGGGTGGCTTTAGACAAATGTCAACGGCTGAAAACGAAGTTGGATGACAATTATCAAAACCTGCGCCAGGCTATTTTCGGACCGTACAATTGGACAGAAACCGTCGGATTGTTTTTGCGCAGCAACCGGGTAGAAGGAAAGGAATTGCTCACCAGTCATTTGCATACGCAGGATTTTAAATTTTTATATGAAGAATTTGCGCAATTGCAGGAAGGCATCCGCTACTCGCAATCTTTTTACCGGAAAATCAACACCTTACGTCACCCTTTGAGCAACCTGCATGAGGCAATTTTTTTACAACAGTCTCAGACCGAGGGGCTGCATTTTGTTAGTCAACACCTGCAAACCTTCCTTGAAAAATCTCAAAAGCTGCACCACCGCTACATCTCCAAAACCAACCTGTATGCTGATCAACTGGCAGAACAGTACGAGGGAATCTATGGCGATTTTGCCAATCACCTGATGCGCCTCCAAGACCGGATCGCCGATTTTGTGACCACATACGGAGCCGATTTTGAACAAGCGGGCGCGGGTGCGCTGAAGTTGAAAGGGGTGTTTTCCGGCAGGTATAAATCGGTGCTGGAAGCGCGCGACGAAGTGGCAACCCACTACCTGGCACTGGTACGAAAATTTGAAAAAGCTGCACCTTTTGAGTTTGTGTTTGCGCCGGCAGCCGAAGGAAAAAACAGCCAGAAAGTGCGGCAAAATCTGGCACTGTTTGAAAAAGCACTGCTGCGTTGGCGCGACCGTTTTCCCGCGCTGGTGCAGGAGGAAATGCAGCGCCTGAGTGCTAGAAATGCCCGCCCGGAACTGGGTTTGCAGGAGCAAATGCAAGAGTTGGAAAACGGACTGGATCAGTTGGTCGAAGAATTGAACACCCTGCGGCTCTACCAGGATTTGTTTGCCAACAAAATGCTGACCATTCCCAAAAGGCAGAAATACCTGGAAGAAATCATTGAACAACTCGAAAATACACGTTTGTATTTGCGTGAATATCATATTTTCTACGATTGGCAACGCCACTGGTTGCAACAGCCGGACAACGCCGCCAAAATCATCCGGGCACTGGTGAAAGTAAAGCCGAACGACTGGCTACAGGCATTTGAAAGTTGGTATTTGCACCAGTGTTTGAATTTGCACGCCAATGCTACGCTGACGTTTGAGGAGGAGTCTGTTTCGGAGTTTGTGCGCCGTTACGAGCAGTTGCAGCAACTGTTACCGGGGCAGATCGGGCACCTGTACCGCGAACGCCGGGAAGAAGCATTAAAAAAACTGCGCAACACCAACCGAGCGGCTTTCACCCTGTTGTTTGATAAAAAATCGGATGTTGCAAAAGACAAAACCCTTTCCGAACTGCTTGCCCCCACGGTGGAGGCAGTTACTACCCTGTTTCCGATTCTATTGGCAACGCCCCATGCCGTAGCCACCGCCCTGCCTGCTGTTGCTCATTCGTTTGATTATGTATTGATTGAAGAAGCGCAGTATTTGACCGGGTCAGTATTTGCGCCGCTTTCGGCACTAGGCAGAAAAGCCGTGCTGGTAGAAGAAGCCGCGCAATTGCCGTCTTTGCAAGCCTCGTCTCTGGCAGCTTGGGCAAGCGCACAAGCCCTCCCTGCGGTTGCGTTACAAACCTGCCACCGCTCCAATCCCGCCAATGTGTTGCAATCACTCAACGGAACTGCCTCCGCTGATTTTGCGCTTCATTTTACGCAAGTAGAAGGACGCTACGAAGAGGCGACCGGCACCAATCAGGAGGAGGCACAGCGCATTATTACCCTGCTGAATGAGGTAAAACCCACCGCCCAGCGTACGTTTCCCACGGTGGGCATTGTGTGTTTTACCATCGCGCAACGCGATCTGATTGCAGCTTACTTATTGAAAATCAAGCAGAAACGAGCAGTGGGAGTCGAAAAAATCCAACAACTGGAACGAAACGGGCTGGGCGTTTTTTATGTGGATGAACTGCGCGGACAGCACTTTGATACCTTAATCGTATCCGGCACTTATGGGATTAAAAATGCGAAAGGTGAGATGACGAGCCACGTCGCGCAACTCAACACCTCGGCGTTTTTACCTCATTTACAACTGCTGCTTAGTCGCGCGCTGCACACTTTGTTTATTGCCAATTCTATTCCGCAGGCGGTGTTGCAACGCTGGTTACAACAACCGCAGCACCCTGGAACTTACCTGTTTGCCAACTATCTGAATGCCGGTCAGAACGCGGTATCCGAAGCCAAAGAACGCGTCAACCGATGGTTGCAAACGAACCCTACGGATGGTCAGGTGCCACTTTTTGCACAGGAAGCAGCACTCGGATTGCAGCCTTACCTGGGTGCGGAACGGTTGAAAGTGGGCGTTTTGCACGGGCATTTGCACCTGCCTTTGCTAATAACCGGCGCGGAAGGACAACCGGCTTTGCTCTTGCAGCCGGATGGATTTTTCGGTCAAACGCCCGCCACCGACTACGTATGGGAAAAAAGCCAACGGGAAGCGGCACGGGCAGCAGGATTGGAGTATCAGCCCATCTGGTCTGTACAATGGTGGAAAAATGCACCCCTGGAAGCGCGAAAACTGGCGGGGAGCGTCATTGCGCGAAGCCAGTGATGCCCACAGCTGCTTGCTCCCACCGCACTCGCAGCATTTTTACCCTTTTGTGATAAGTGTTACTTTTTTACCAAAGGTGCATCTACAGAAAAAAATTATGCTTATGAGCGATAATGAACTTACTTATTGAAGGGTGTATTTTAATATTATAAAACCCAGATCTTTACTGGAATCTGTTTATCGGCGAGGTAGTGGATCAAAAGGGTGGACGTGATTTCGTAAATCTTCAAGATTTGCGAAATCTGAACCGGCTATCAACCCTTTTGACCCACTACCATCGGCGAGTACTGTTTTACAGGCTCAAGAAAAGCCGGTTTGAATGTTAAGACCAAACTACCTGTAACCATTATTTACGATGGTCAAAAATTTGATCCGGGTTTCTGAAATGATATTTTAGTAAATGACATCATATAATTGGAAGTAAGATCAGTTGAAAATATGGCGGCGGTGTATCATGCGCAAATACTGACCTACCTTAAACTCACCGGCTCAATGCTTGGATTACTTGTAAATTTCAATACAAAAGACATTTTGAAGGGCATTTTTCGGCAAACCACCCCCCAACCAGATTCGCTTATTAAGACCCGTCAAATCAGTTCTTTTGACCAACGCCGGTTTATCAAATGGATTGGCGTTTGTAAAGCTCCTATTCTTCAAAATGTCCTATCTAATATTTCTTTGTCTTTGGGTTTGTGAATGCGCTTACTTGATCATTTCCCGCAACGCCGCCAGATTCGCCGCCTCTTCAAACACGGCTCGAATGGGAATGACAAAACCCGCCACCGCCACACTGCGAATGCTGCCCTCGCCGCTTTTCAGTACCAATTTATACTTGCCATTTTCCAGCACATATTGCTCAATCGTCTCCTCGTCGGGGTCAATCATCCAGTATTCCGTCACGCCGTGCATTGCGTAGTCATTGAATTTGATCTTACGGTCGCGCTCAATGGCTTTTTTGCTTTTTGACAAAACCTCGACGGCGAGGTCAGGCACGGGAAAGAACATTTGGTCTTCCGTGAAATTTTTAGATTTCTCTGCATAAAAAAACAAACGTCGGGTTCATAGGCATTGCGCGTGAATTGTACCATTACATTTTTAAAACCAACCCAACCTAATTGATGTAAATGAACGTAAGTATCCAGTAATTTAAGTAATGAACCCGTTGCGTCATTATGTTCTTTAACTATAGGCGAGTGATACACGATCTCCCCGTTGATAAATTCTACTTTGTCCTTTTCGTTGATGGTTTCATAAAATTCAGCGCGTTTACGCTGCTCTTCCAGCAATTTTTCGTGCAGTTCTTGCACGATGAGCATAGCACCGGACTGCTCCATGATTTCATCCACAAAATTTCTCTCGTCAAACATGGCGGTTGATTTATCATCAAATTTACATAAAAAATTGTGTTTTTAAAAATCAAACATTTTGTACCAGGAGATACCGTAGTCGCGATTGCCTTTTTCCTGTAAATCTTGTATCTTTACCCATTCTAATTCACGATTTTCAGGATGCGGGGATTCGCCGGCTCCATCCCTTATTTTACCGCCTCAACCAACACGAATGAAGCACTTTGTACTCTTACTTTTTATAATAATTCAAAACCCGCTCACAGCGCAAATTGTGCTGCAAACCTCCACGCTGCCCCGCGTGGGCGATACCCTGCGTACCGCCATTGACAACCTGCCCGGCAACATCTCCCTGCTGCCATCGGGTGCCGACCAACGCTGGGATTTCACGACCCTGCAATCGCCCTTTACCCGCCAGACGGTGATCAAATCGCCGGGCGAGGGCAGGTTTCAAAATCAGTTTCCAACCGCAAATATGCTCATCGAACTGGCAGAAGGCGCGGAAACGTACTACCGTTTTGTGAATGGGCAACCAAGTACCGTGCAACTGCTGGGAGGATTTGGAAAAGACCCCGTGGGCTTGGGGGTGGAGGTAATTACTAAATTGAATCCGCCGCTGGTAGAACGCCGCGCGCCTTTGCGCTATCGCGACAACAATCTGGTGAAATCAGCACTGACGATTCCGTTTTCCGCCGATGACCTGCCACGAGCTATTTTGGATCAACTGCCCATCACGCCCGATTCCCTGCGCATTCGAATCGCCCTAGACCGGCAGGAACTGGTGGATGCCTGGGGCAAACTCATCATTCCGGGCGGCATTTATGATGTGCTGCGCCAAAAACGCACCGAAATTCGCGATGTGCGGGTGGACGCACGACTGGGTTTTCTGCCCTGGCAGGATATTACAGGTCTGATTCCTAATTCTAATATGATAGGAAAAGACACGTCTGTTTCCTACCATTTTTTTAGCAATGAAGCCAAAGAACCGATCGCCGTGGTGACGATGAACAACGCGGGCAACCGCGCCCAACGCGTAGAATACAAAGCCAGCAACGGGACGACAGACGTTCAAAACGTGAAAGCCCTCAAACCCAGTATGTACGCTTTTCCGAATCCGGCAATCGTGAATGTGCGTTTTGAATTTAGTAATTTGAATCCAGGAAATTATAAAGTTTCCATTTACAATATTTTGGGCGGCGAAGTGTGGAAAAATTATTATTACATCAACGGGCAACGCATCGAAAAGGTGGATATTTCGCACCTGCGCAAAGGAACCTACCTGTACAGCCTGCAAGACGAACGCGGCAGAACCATTGTGACGAAACGACTGGTAGTGGTAAGACCATAAAACAATAGGCAGTGGGTAGTTCAGTTGCGAAAGCGGTGCCGCATTTGATTGATTCATAAAAAATCAAATAAACCGACAACTCTTCCTGCTTTTTTTCGTAAGTAATAATTATTAGCCTTATTCAACCCAATAATAACCAACTTATCATGCGCTATCAGGTATTAACAGGGGATTGCCTTGCCGAACAATTTCAGGCACTGCATTTAGATGGAAAAGTCATCGTGAGCCGCGAATGCCTGGTAGAAGGACCCACGCAGAGTACCTCCCTGCAAGATTTTTGGGCAATGCGGGCGGCCTTCATCCAGGAAGCCTACCAGGGTGGCGAGGCAGCGTATTATCAAAAAGTGGCACGGGAATACAACCAACTCCTGCACCTGCCCGCCGAAAGTGAAGTATATTTATGGTTTGAATTTGACCTGTTTTGCCAGGTGAATTTGTGGTTTTCGCTGTGGCTGCTGCGCCAGAGCAACACGCCGCTAAAAATCTACCGTGTTTTTCCGGCAACGCGCGGCGCGCACGACCGCTGGCAGGGCTTTGGCGACCTGGACGCAGCGGCACTCCGGCAGTGTTTTGAAAATAGAGTGCTGTTCAGCGAAGAAGACCTCTTCATCGGGGCGCAGCTCTGGCAAGCCTACAGTCAAAATAATATGACGAAATTACGTAAATTATCGCTCAACTTTTCGCCTTGTTTTTTGTACCTGAATGAAGTATGCGAAGCCCACATCGAGCGGCTCAACGGCAGGCTGGAGCGCACCCTGAAAAGCATTATCGAAGAGGGTATCACCGATTTTAAAGAAGTGTTTGTGCGCTTTTTCAAACGCGAGGGCATTTATGGGCTGGGCGATTTGCAGGTGCGGAAATTGTATGAGCAGTTGAAGTGTTAGGATATTAGGATATTTTATTTCGTTATCGCCGAGTCTCCAACGGGACTCACCGATATTTTTCTTTTTAACAATAGGGGTGTCTAGCCGGAAAAAGCATCCTGATTAGAAAAAAGCGCATGAAACGCACTCTTTCAATTTTTCTGGTAATTACAATCTCCACTTTAACATTATCGGCGCAGCGAGAAGAAACGCTGTTTGGTAAAAACGGTTTTGAATTCAGCGGTGCTTGGGGCGCAGCTACTTACAACTACTCTTTTTTTGAGGAAGATTACGTATTCACACGAGGCGGCTATGGCGGTTTGGAGTTTGGCAACACTTTTTTTCTGGGCTACGGATGGTTTCGATTTCGTGAAAATGCAGAACCAATCGAAGGTAATCGGTTTACTTTGAAATACCATGGCATCATGCTGGGAATTGCGCCGGGTGCGCACAAGGTCGCGCACCCGCGCATCACCATGCTCATCGGCGGCGGAAAGGCGCGGCTGGATGGCGGACCCACCGACCGGGTCTTCGTGTTTCAACCCTCCGCAGGCTTGGAAATCAATGTGTTCGGTTGGTTTCGCGTAGGTGCGGAAGGCGGCTATCGCATCGTAGCCAATGAAAACCTGCCCGGCTTGTCGGCACGTGATTTGTCTTCGCCGTTTGCACAACTGGACCTGCGGTTTGGCTTTTCCTGGGGGCGGTGAAAAGTTGTTATTGGTTATTGGTTAATTGGACGCATACGCTCGCCGAGTAACAATTAACGAATAATATTTTCTTCAAAAATCTTGTACCAACTGTCGAATCAACGCCTGATCTTTATTCAAATCATAACCCAAACCATTTACCACTGCAAAACCGGTTTCGCCGTCTTTTTGTAAAACGAAATTCGGGTTGCGACCCAAGCGGATGGTGTTATCTGCCGATTCGCCGCTACTCAATGCGTTGATCGGCAGAGGCTTGCGCATTTTGGGTACTTCCCGCAGCCGCACCTCCGTGTAGCCCTGCGCGAGCAGGGAGGCAAGGTCCAGTTGTTTCAGTTCGGTCATATTTTGTACCGTCGTTGGATAAATTTTACCCGGCACGGCGCGGTACCCCGAGGCTTGAATTTCATCGTATGCTGCAAAAACCGACAAATCGCCAAACTCCGTGATGGAAGGCTTCGCCGCGTAGCCATTGATGAGCCAGTTGTCATCGCGTTTAAAACCCATATCCATCGTGTACCACTTGCCGGAAAATTGCACCTGCGCCCCGCGCACCATCAGGTCAAACACGCCGCTATTTTCATTGAACGGAATCGAATGATAAACCGACAAGTCCGTTTTTTCAAAACTCCCATCTGCAATGGCATCGAAAGCCGCCAGCAGCAACATATAATGCAAGCGGCGAATCGCCTGTTTTTCGGGATCGCCCTCGTTCAAGCCGCATTCAATCAAAATCGTTCGCGTGCCCCATTTTTGAATATTATCGCCAAAAGCGCGGGGTTCAAACGTATCGTCGTAGCGCCCCACTTTACCCGGCAGGTATGCTTGCACCAGATTGTTCATAAAACCGATGAGTTGCATGGCGTCGCCGCGTTTTTCGCTGATGTCTTTTTGCACATTGAAAGCCGGTGCCAGAAAGGAGAAGGTAGCAATTTTCACCCGCCGCTCGTCGCCCACGTAGTAGCGACCCTGGTCGTGCAGATTGAAGCCCCAGTCGGCTTTGAGTTCATCGCGCACCTGTTTTAAAATCCGGGATTCCGGGCATTGCAGGCGCAGGGCATCGCGGTTCAAATCCACACCGATGGCGTTGCGCCGCTGGAAACGCTCGGCACCGTCGGGATTGAGCATAGGGATAAAGGTGAGCGTGAGTTCACTTAATATTTTTTGCCGGTACTCGTCAAAACCATCGCCGCTGCGGCTGAAAAAGTTGAACAAATCCAGCAGTGCCATGGTGGCAGTGGACTCGTCGCCGTGCATCTGGCTCCACAGCAGCACCTGCGTTTTGCCCGTGCCAATGCGCACCCGGTAGATGTCGCGCCCCTCGATGGATTTGCCCGCTTTGCTCACCTGAAACGGGGCTTGCAAACGCTGAATGAACGGCGTGATGTCGGCAAGTTCAAACCGACGGGTTT
>Ga0224722_1000321_pt1 | contig 28522 bp, 23 predicted proteins | sample Balambano_FR1_Me_FD_161646 | JGI IMG/M metagenome (GOLD analysis project Ga0224722, IMG submission 161646) | Freshwater sediment microbial communities from Lake Towuti, South Sulawesi, Indonesia - Balambano_FR1_MetaG | ecosystem: Environmental > Aquatic > Freshwater > Lake > Sediment | place... | reverse complement strand
GTGCGGCTGCGGCTGCGCTATCCCGAGCAGGCGAGCTACGGCGCCCTCGACGACATGCCCGCCAACCTGTCACGCCGCATGTTCGAGGCCCTGGCCAACGCACCGCAAGGGGTGGCCGTACGCCAGTGGCTGGACGAGAACCTGCGCATCGACCCGCTCCACCTGCAACAGGGGGATCGCAGCGCCCTCGAGGAGATCAAGGCGCTCAGCCTGCGCACCGACAGCCAGTATCTGGTGCTCGGCAGCATTGACGATCTCTCCCTCGAGCCACAAGGCAACCAGCTGACCAGCTGGTATGAAGACCCCATTCGCAACTTTCGCATGCAGCTCTATCTGTTCGACGGCATCAACGGCAGCCTGCTCGGCCGCAAGGAGTACCAGGGCCGGGCCAACTGGACCTTTGCCAAGCGGGATCAGGTGGGCAGCAGCAGCGGCCAGTTCTGGCAGTCGAGCTACGGCCAGGAGGTCAACTACCAGTTGCAGGAAGCGGTACAGGATCTGGTGGCCCAGCTCAGCTGCGCCCCGGTCACCGCCCGGGTGGTCGGCCAGAACGAGCGCGGCCCCCATATCAATCTGGGCCGCCGCAACGGCGTCCGACTCGGGGATCAATTCCGCATCCAGCATGATGCCGATTTCATCGACCCTTACGGCAAGTCGCGCATGATGCGCAACCCCGCCGACGGCCTGTTCGAAGTGGTGCAGGTGTTCGAGGATGGCGCCATCATCAGCAGCCAGAACAAATATTCGCCGTTTAACATCCAGATCGGGGATCTGGCAGTATTGGAATAAGAATCAAGGGTTTAAAAGGGAGCGGCTTCTTGTATAATGCCCGCCACAAAGCTCCCGTAGCTCAGTAGGATAGAGCGGTCCCCTCCTAAGGGACAGGCCACTGGTTCTTATGTACTATAGGTTTTAGTGCAATAGAAAACATGATAGAGTAGGTTGTTATCGAGGCGTAGCTCAATTGGATAGAGCATCCCCCTCCTAAGGGGAAGGTTGTGGGATCGTGCCCCACCGTCTCGGAATTTTCCTCCATAAAACAATGCGTTGTATGGAAAAAGTAAAGGTGATTCGCTTAAACGCGTATCACCTTTTTTTTATCTATCAGCTCATCTATTGCACTAAGAGCACAAGCAAACTACTATTGCACTCCATAATGATACGTGCAAAGGTGATTTGGTGCGCAAACTTGCAAAGGTCGCAATTGGCATTGGCTCTCTTGGAATGAAGGGGTATGACCTTCTAGACACAGAGACTGGAGAGAGCATCCCTTTCTATGCAGACTATTTGCATACAATAATTTCTGAGCAAGTAGCCAATCAGAAGCGTTCCCAGAACACAATTGATGCAATTGCTGCTGACCTTAAGGTTTTCCTTGAATATGTAATCAACGCTCAGGAGTTGTTCTTTGAGCAAAGAGCGAAGACCGACAGCACACTACTTGCAGAGATCATACTGTCCTACCCTGATTACCTGACACTCGGCAGCAATTCGTCAGCACCAATCGCGCGAGACACGGCTACAGCTACAGGCCATACCCCAATCAAGCCACAGAGTGCCAATCGCAATCTGAGCTCTGTGAACGGCTTTATTGACGCATCTGCTAACGCTCACCAAAAACTCAAAGAGGCCAAAATGCTAGGTCTCATTGACATAGATGTTCCCTCAGAGAACATCCATGCAGAATTGCTTACACGAAGAAAATTAAGCCTTTCAGAGCGAAAGCGATTACAACAGCAATCCGTTCTTTGCCAGGTAATGCGCGGTGGAGCAAAGTACACAAAAACTCGTTTATTTAGCATTAAAGCCTTGCCAAAAGGCGGACAATCGGCTGAATACAAATACTTCCCTGTATCACATATAGAGCCGCTCCTTGATGCAGCCCCGACCTACCGAGATAGAGCTCTATGGGCACTGATATTTGGAACTGGTCTGCGGGTCAGTGAGGCGACACAGCTTCTTGTTACAGATGTCGATATTGTGAATGAAACTCTCAACGTTTTCTCTTATCGCAATCGAATCGAGTGCTTCGAAGGCATAAAGGATGAAGATATAAATAGATTATCCTTCAAGGGAAGAGAGACTGAAGAAGCTTACTTTATTTATCCATTCAATAAAATATTTTTTGAGTCCATCACAAAATACCTTCGACTTGAAAGACCAAAAGGTCTCGAACATAACTATCTATTTGTTACTAATTCAAACCGCAGCCGTGGCAGACCGCTTTTCGCAACGTCTAGATCTAATAGAGGGAGTTCGTTTAAAAAGGTTCAAGAGACTATAGAATGTCCATTAAAAAACAATATAGATAAAAGATATACATTACATTCACTCCGGCACTTCTACGGATACTGGCTATTAAATTTCCATAGAACAGCAGATGGACACTCTTTTAGTCTTCTCGAAGTCCAAAATATGATGGGGCATGCAAATATTGAATCAACAAAAAAATATGCGGTTACAGACAAAATAGTAGCTCAAGAAAAAATGAGATTAGCCAATCTTGTTTTGCAAAACAAATCAATTAACAGTGACAAAAATATGCTTTTGGAGCATAAACAAAAAATCATTTCAGATCTGATTGCGGGAACTAAGTAATGAGAGTCGATACAAAAATCATAACAAATATTAATGATGCAACAGTTTGTGCTGAAAAATGGTTGCAGCAAGCATTTGATGACGGAGTTGAATGTAACTGGAAGCATCGCCGTAGTGAATATCTTGCAAAGTTAGTATTGGCAAGCCTTAGAAGATATAATTGGCTTAAACACATTGAAGACGTATCACTATATTTCACAAAAAATGACAGTTCAATAGAAAACAAAATAAATATGGTTAGGTTCATTGGTGTGAACCATACTCATGGTCAAAAAGCAGACTCGATGATCTACCTGATCATTAGCTTTCTATTTATTCATCTTTCATTTGAAGGGCATGTTTCTCTACGATTCGGGCATCAAATACACCTCCCTGCGACACCAAATGTATTTAGATGGTTCTATGTACGAGGTTTAATTATTAACAGTGTGGCTCATGTTTACATGGCATCCACACCTCCTAGATATGCAGAGCTAAGAGAGTTTTTACCTGAAAAATATAGACCCTTCATAGATGATTTAAGCAATGATAAGCGCTCAACTAGACAGCGTGCGGCAATGAATATGATCGAGGCGTTAACATACTCTAAAATCAGTTCTTTGGATAACGTTTCCGTAGATATTCTAATCGAATATTATAATGCTAATGAAGAGGCTGCTAGTTACTACATATCAACCAATGATCTTCAAAACAAAATAAGCACTATCACGTACTTAATTATTTTGGAGATGTTAGATTCAGCAAACGGTTCCACATTGAGAACTGGGTATGAAAAAGCAATAGCTAGGAACTCATTTGTCATAGAATCACCTTTGGATAAAAATAAGGAAAAAAATCTTATCAAAGTTACATCAACCGCCAGTGATGTAAAAAAACTGACTAACCAGTATATTAATTCACAAGAATATGAAATTGAAACAATTCTTCGAGAAATTTCCGTTATTTCATTTGGTGACTATACATTTTCAGTTCGAGATAGTTTGTTGAGTTTTCGGCCATCTGAATTGTCACAAGATAATTATTGGAAGAAGACTCAACTAGATTTTGTGGCATCAGCAACCGAATCAGGAACAAAAAAATTACACGAATCTAGACTGGCATACCTAAATTCATATCTCTTTGACTACCTTCCTACTTTTTTTAGGAGTCATCCAAATACACCTATTAAATATCCTTCAGCTCCGTCAGAATTTCTAAGTTTTGTTTTCGTATCACAATCACAGACAATGGAGCATGCACATTTTGGTGAGCATGAAGGCACAATCTATCCCGTTGGACTATTGGATTACATCTACGCAATCACAGAAGAAAAGAGCGCATCTAAAGGTTATTTAAAAACTAATGCTGGACGAGATACTATAGCTGGCATTCAGAGATATTTTGACTATGTAATTGCTAAGTTTTCAGGAGTTCCTTCATGTAAATTGGAATCAAACCCAATTTCTGATTTCGATAAAGATTCACATAAGGGGTATTCATATAGGCATACAGTAAAAGAAAAGATTAGTTTGGACTATTGGGTATTACTTCGCATGTATCTCTGTGAAGTAACAAAAGTAGTTATAAATAATGCAGAGAATGTCATTTTCAACAAAGGAAAAAACAAACATAACTTCAAGGTAAATAAAACTATAGAGTGGTTAGAGCACAAGGTTCATATAGATGAATTCAATGCTTCGTGGTTGCCAGATTTTAATATTGAAGACTGGAAAGATCCTGTTAAGTTTACTCAGTATCATGGACTGGTAAATATGACTGTAATGGCATGGAGCGGCTTGAGAGACTCAAATATCCTATGGCTGGATGTCAGAAACTATTCTCAATGCTGCAAAAATGAATATACAGATGAGGATTTTGTAGACTTATACGTCAACACCGACAAGGCTAAGACTGAACCATATACGAGCCAAATTCCAGGTCATGTCATGCGCCTCCTAGATCGAGCTGCACGGCTAAGAATGAAAGTTAATAGGGTGGGTTTTAACGAACCAATCTATTACAATGGAGAGATCTCTTCAAAGTGGCCTACGATCCTCCCATTATTACAAAGAACTAAATTAAATGTCTCGCATTATAATAACGGCCAAAAAGGCCCCGAGAACAGTTTTTTGTTGAATTTACTACTTGAATTTGAAAAGTGCCTTCTAGCACATAACAAAAAAATGATGCTGGAAAATCAAGAACCAATAGACTTTGAATCTTCACTATATTGGCTTCCATTGTATGCAAACCAGGCAACGTTTAGAAACACGAAGAACTTTGTTCATGCGGAACAAGACTACACAGCAACATTGAGAAACAAGTCCACTGGAGTAGGACATGCATTCACTCCACTTAAGCGTGCCGTAATATGGACTCCACATTCTCTCAGGGTCACTTTTGACAGCGTTTGTTCCGTGCTGGCGAGCCCAAAAGCGGTAGGTGAGATTTGTACCGGACAATCAGAAAAAGTTGTAGGGTATTACACAATAAACACACATGAGGAATCCGCTTTAATCAGATCAATTCATGATGCAAGTGGTCTTAAAAAGCAATTCCCCCCATCAATTCTAGATCAGAGTCGCAATGAAACTGCCAGGATTGCGTCTATCAATGAAATTCGAGTTGATGAAAACGAATACCTAAAAAGGCATGAACAAGGTACAGCCATCAACGACTTCGGTTGCCACAGTATGTCTTCAATCGCAGTTAGCGGTATGCGCTCACCTATAGAGACACTATCTCAAGCATCAGCAAACGAAATATCATTCAACAGAACACACATATGTCCATTTAATAATGAATGCCCTAAAGATGTCATAGCCGCCCTAGCTGGTGAAAAGTGTTGCGCCATCTGTCCTTACGCTATCATCTGCTGTGACCATGCGGTTGCTATTGGCGTTGAATTGAAAAGGCTTGGAGATATTGCAGTAGATATAACCAAGCAAATAAAAAATGGATCAAATCTCCTGGATGCAGAAAAAGAGAGCCTAAAAAGGGACAGGCAATTAATTATAAAATCAGTTAGTGGATGGTATGCGCGGCATCAGTTTTTGTCCACCCATATTAACTCTCGTAATTTCTATACTGGCTCAAAAAATGATCAATTGGTGAAACATATATCAGGTTCTTTTTCGGGGCAAAACATCATTGATAGACTCATAGAGTCAGATGGTGTTAGTACAATGACCTCCCCCAAGCTTGAGCGAGAAGCGAGCAAGCTTAATCGCCAACTTACTGCTCTTATGAATAAGAACATTGAAGCTATTGAAATACTGGAAGATAACTCAAATAGCGAAGCGGAAGTAGCCCTTCGGTTAATTAAGATTATATGTAACACGAATAAAATAAGTGAAACTCAACTGGCTAAAAAGCTAACAAATCCAGCTTTGATTACCTCAAGCATCAAAATTGGTGAGTTTAAATGAAAATATCGAATAAAGACAAGGCTAAATCACTACAAGCATATTATTCCGAGACCACTGATGCTCGGGCAGAAAGAATCTCAAAAATATTAATGGAGCTAATTCCTCTTAAAGTAAAATTCCCTAACAGGACAAAACTAAGTGAATACGTGGCTAAAAAACTTAGCGAAGAGGAAGGCCAACCTGTTGCTAGCTCAACCATACGTAGAAATAAAAAATATGACGATATATTAATCAAATATCTTGTGAAAGTAAGTCCTGAAACAGTTGCCCACAAAAAAGACCTTGCAATTGAGTTTAATATTGTCCAGCGCAGCTTACAAAAGCAAATTGAGGAGAAGGAGCTCATAATAAAAGAGCTAACAAGGAAGCTTAATGAGGCTGATGCTCTACTTGAAAAACGTTTAGCACTTGAATACTCAGAGAAATATTCGATACAAAAATCCAGAGTAGAAAAGATCGAAGTTTCAGGAGGGGAAACCTACGAGGACTTATTCAATGAACTTTATAAATTGATTTTAAAGCTTGAATATATAAAATTTGAATTAAAAGATGGTGTTATTTATGACTGGGAGAGTGATGAAGCAATTATTAGCAAATCAAAGTTCCCGAAATTCTTTAAATGGTTAGCGAAGAAAATATAGAATATAGACCTCTCTATCACCTGACACCGGCCTCGACCGGTGTCTTGTTTTGGCTACTTTCGTGTTTCGTGCGATCTTCCTTTGGTATCAATTTCAGAGCCCTCCATCGTACTGTATCAATCACCCCTCCCTGATTACCAGCCCGCTCCTACGCATCCTCTAAAGCCCAATGAGCTCGCCTGGGCGAGTGTCCATATCTATAAATCCAATTGGAACTTGATGAAGTTCAAAGTAATTAACTGTAACTTTATGATTTTTCATAAAAATGTTGTAGTTACTCATGTAGTGAAAGCATCTAAATGAACTAAAAAAATGATGCGTTCTATTACATAATTCATTTATGGGTTGAATAGATATGGCAAGAATCCTGATGACTCGCGCCCTTGATTACAACGGCCATATAGTTGATGTCAAAGACGTTGTTAGTGGAAAAGCATGCAATTGCACATGCATCGGTTGTCAGGGCGCTGTCTGGGCTATGAAAGGGCAAGTTAAAGCCCATTATTTTGCTCATGAGCCTAATTCAATCGAGCAGAATTCCTGTACCTGGAAGCCAGAAACCGAAATACATATCTTGGCTAAAGAGGTTTTAGCAACGGATAGGCAGTTGATACTGCCGATTGGAACTATAAACCCAATCCATAAAAACATAGTTTTTGATGAGATGATATGTGAGGTTTATGAGGGCCGAGTTATCCCAGATGTAATTGGGTTCATCGATGGAGAGAAGGTTCTCATCGAAGTTGCAGTTACGCACTTTTGTGATCGAGGAAAAATTAAAGAATTAAAAAGGGTGAATGCAACCTGCGTTGAACTTGACCTTAGTGGATTTCGTGTGAAAGGAGAGATAATCTCAAAAGAAGAGATTAGAGATTATCTTATAAAATGCCCTAAAAAATGGGTGTCTGTGGCTCCTGTTGGCAACTTCTCCGAAATGATGTACTCCCATAATAGGCAGCAGTTATTATCTTTACAGCATCAGTATTCATCTTTGAGCTCGAAGCACCAGACAGAGGTTAAAAAACTTAATGCAGAATTCGAAGCGATAAAAAATACGCGCGAATCAGAACTAAGCGATATGCAAAGAGTGATTCAACAGGCTCGGAATGCAGAAAGGAATGCAAGTTCAATTCTTGAGCAGTGGGATAGGATAAGGATTGATAAAGAGTCATCCATTTCAGAGATAGAGGACAAAATAATCCTACTGGAAGATCAATATAGAAGCTTTGAAATGGAGTTAAAAGACCGTCTCTATCATATACAAGATGAAATTGATAAAAAGCAAGACTTACTAAACGACCTTCTTAATTTAGATGGACTTAAGGCTGAATTTTATTCACAAGTTGATGATATAAATAGAACCATTAAAGCCAAAGAGGCTCAGCTTGATGCTGGCGAAGTTGAAATACGCAGGCGTTCAGCTTCCTTAGAACTAATACAGAAGAATTTAAATGATAGTCTCATATCACTACAAGAACGAGAAAATGCTCTAACAGAAAGAGCCAAAAACTTGGCAAGTATAGTTGATATTAAATCAAGAGAACAGGCTCAAGTAATGTTTTCTCAGTGGATAAAAGAGAAATCGAATGAAATAAAATCGCTTGATGAAAAAGAAAAGAGGGTAATTAAAGCCATTGATGATTTAAGGAGGAAATATGGGTCTTTCATAAAGATACCATGATTTTATAGTGCATCGATAACTCATCAAAATGCCCTGAGCGCCAGTATTCATAACTCCCAGCGAAAACACCACGGCCTGCTCATATGTTCCCTCTCGGCAATCGCCTAGTGAATACCATTCCCATACACTCTACCGCACAACATTCAATTCACTTATTAATGTCGCTTGCGTATCATAACTAAAACTATGAATTGAAATGGAATTTCATGATGAATCAACAATCACATCAAGGGCGAATCGGGATCACGCTAGCCGCACTCGGTGTCGTTTACGGCGATCTCGGTACCAGCCCGCTCTATGCCCTGAAGGAGTGCTTTGCTGGCCACATCGGCTTGCAACCGGCCCCACAGGAGATCCTCTCCCTTATTTCCCTCTTCTTCTGGACAATCATGGTGGTGGTTTCGTGCAAATACGTTCTATTAGTGCTGAGTGCTGATGACAAAGGGGAAGGCGGGGTACTGACTCTGGCTTCTCTGGCATCGCGTCGTCTCTCACCTCGGGCTCGCGCCGCCGCCATGTTGCTCGGATTAACCGGGGTTGGCCTTTTTGTTGGAGATGCGGTTATTACCCCTGCCATTTCGGTACTTTCAGCTGTCGAGGGGCTTCAGGTGATCGCCCCTGATCTCGCCCCTTTCGTGCTCCCCGTAACCCTGATCGTGCTGGTGATCCTCTTTGGAGCCCAACATTACGGTACGGCGGGTATAGGCAAGCTATTTGGCCCCATCATGCTGCTCTGGTTTGGCGTGCTCGCCTTGCTGGGAACAGTCGAGATTATGCAAAATCCCACTATCTTGCAGGCAGTTAACCCACTATATGCCATTGATTTCATTATTGACCGCCCTGGTATCGCCTTCATTACCTTGGGCGCGGTGGTGCTTTGCGTAACGGGGACGGAGGCACTCTATGCAGACATGGGGCACTTTGGAGGTGGAGCCATTCGACTAGCTTGGGGTTCATTGGTGATGCCAGCACTACTGCTCAACTACTTCGGTCAGGGAGCTCTGCTGCTGCGTAATCCAGCTGCCATCGAGAACCCCTTCTATTTGCTGGCTCCCTCCTGGCTCACTCTGCCACTGTTGGTGCTGGCTACCATGGCGACCGTCATCGCTTCACAGGCTGTTATCTCCGGCACCTATTCGGTGGTGCGTCAGGCGATCCTGCTCGGCTATCTGCCCCGTCAGGAGATCCGCCATACCTCCGAACGGGAGATTGGCCAGATCTATCTGCCACTGGTGAACTGGTTGCTACTAGCGGGGATTGTCATCGTCATCCTCTGGTTCCAAACCTCCAGCAATCTGGCGGCCGCCTACGGGATCGCGGTGACAGGAACAATGGTGCTCACCACCTTACTGCTGATGGTGGTCGCAGCCACCCGCTGGAAGTGGCCAGGCTGGCTGATTGCGTTGGTATGTGCCCCGTTGCTGCTTGTTGATTTAACCTTCTTTACCGCTAACAGTGTCAAGTTTCTGGCTGGCGGCTGGCTTCCCATTCTGTTTGCCCTGCTCGCCATCGTAATAATGACCACTTGGAAGCGTGGGCGCGAACTGGTGCTCGACAAGCTGGAGAATAAGTCGTTTGCTCTGACTCGTTTTGTCGACAGCATGCTCCAGCACCCTCCGCTTCGGGTGCCAGGCACAGCCGTCTTTCTATCGCGCTCCGAACAAGTTGTGCCTCATGCCATGCTGCACAATCTCAAGCACAACAAGATCCTGCACGAACGGATCATTTTCCTCACTATTTGTATCAAGGATGAACCCTGGCTCGCCTTCAGCGAACGGATCCAACTAAAACAGCTTGGGGATAGTTTTTGGCAAGTAGTCGCCCATTTTGGCTACAAGGAAACCCCCGCCATGGAGGAGATTTTCCAAGCTTGCGCCCAGCACGACCTCAAAGTCTCCATGAGCCAGACCTCCTTCTTTCTCTCACACGAGAGCCTGGTCAGCACCGACCTCCCGGGCATGGCCCGCTGGCGCGAGGGGCTGTTTGTATGGATGAATCGCAACTCCCTCAAAGCGACAGACTTCTTTCATATTCCTGCCAACCGAGTGGTCGAACTGGGTGTCTTAATGGAGATCTAAATTCTTCAATGCAATGACACTACAGTGTGATAGCTGCCTCTTTGCCATCTCGTGGGCAAAGGGGCATCCATCTGAAGCGTCTCTCGACGGTCTACACAAGAGCGCTGAGAGAAGATATTGCTTGGTTGATGCTCAGTGAGTTTTTCTTAGATAAAACTTGAATTGCACCGTTGTATTTTTCCTAAAAGCTCCTTATTCGTCATGAACAATTAGATGGGGTAATGATTTTTTAAGATAAAAAATGCTTTGTATTTCATTCACACGACAATCCTTGAAATGGTACTACTTCCCCTGATTCCTTATGTAATAAAGATGTGGATGTGGATGTGGATGTGGATGTGGGGAGTGAAGCCATTTGTGCCTTTATCTCCTCAAGTTCAAAGAGTATTTTCTGATAAGATAAACACAGCATGTTGCTCAAGCGAACATAGTAATCCTCTGGATTTCTGGATAGTTCTTTTTGACAGTTCATCTGAAATTGCCACCCCAGCAATTTCCGTTGTCGCTCTTGCGACATACCCTGCAAAATATTTTCCATCTCCGCTTGAAGCAATTTTTCAAGTTCACCGTCTCCGTGTTCAGCCATTGCTTTTAATGTTTCAAAATCTGGTAATGACATTTGTTTCTCCTTGCCCAGCATGTTGGGTCATCGATGTCTATATGACATTGAAATTTTTCACATAAATTATTTTATGCAAATCTATTCGCCACAAAGTTGTCCACCGCCACACCAATTGGCATACCAGGTAGGAATTTGGTCAATCGGTATAGGTTTGCTAATATAATATCCTTGTGCAATTTCACACCCTAGTAGGGTTAACTGAATCCAGTCCTGTTCACTCTCCACACCTTCCGCTACCGTTTTTAGACCTAACTTTTGGCTCATTGCGATTGCGGATGTGAGGATGGCCAACTTTTTTTGGCTCAAATAGGCATCCCGCACAAACTCTTTATCAATCTTTATTTCTGTAAACGGGCAGCGTGACAATTGCTGCATGGATGAATAGCCTGTTCCATAGTCATCCATTGCTATACCAAAGCCCCGTAATCTAAGGCGAGCTAGCGTACCAAGAGAGGCGGATAGATTTGACATGAAAGTGGTTTCGGTCACTTCAATAATAATTTCGCTACAAACAAGCCCCGTACTTTCAACAATCTCGACCATGTTATCGACCAGCTTATCCGACAATAACAAGGCAACTGGCATATTAATGGAGCATGTTAGCGAGGAGGCTAATCCATCAAGGCGGCATAAGGCATTACAACTTGCTTTCAAAAATTCGTAGAAAAATTGTAATGCTAATTCCCCTTGCTCAAGGTGATGTACAAAACTCACGGGGGGTAAGGTGCCATGTTCGGGATGTAACCAGCGCACCAACGCTTCAAATCCAAACAAGTGGCCATTCCTCATGACCACTTTAGGTTGAAGAAATGGCACCAGTTCCCCTTTTGCCAAGGCTAGTCTGACATCCCCTTCACTGAGCTCTAAGGTATGCTTGGCTCGCTGATGTTTGTGCATGTCGGGATTTGATTGTAATAACATTGCTGACAACGCATCTTTGGTCACTGGTTTTTCTAATATCGCAATCACCTCCAACGGGCTGGCATCAGCGATCATGTGGATCACATCGAGGACATCTCGGTCTGCCGCACTCATGACGGCAACAAACAACGGACTGGTCACTATTTTTTCCAGCTTAGCGATGAGCTCAACGCCATCCATCCCCGGCATGTTCAGATCTGTGAGCACCAGGTCTATCTGGTTGAGCTGTTGCAACTGCGCTAGCGCATCGTGCCCGTCTTCTGCACCGTACACCGACTCAAACCCCAGCTCCTGGAGCAGGCAGGTGACTTCATATCGCTGTAATCGCGAGTCATCAACCACCAACGCCGAGCGTCCCTTCCATTTGTCCAGTGACATGGTGTAATCCTCTAGACCAGCGCAGCCAAGTATTGACCGATATGCTGTAACGACATCACTTCATCAACACCACCATGAGCAATCGCTTCTTTGGGCATTCCAAAGACCACGCAGCTCGCTTCATCCTGAGCAACCGTTTTAGCTCCGGTATCGTGCAATTCGCGCATACCTCTAGCACCGTCATCCCCCATTCCGGTCATGATGACACCGATGGCATTGCGTCCCGCATTCACAGCTACAGAACGAAATAGCACATCCACTGATGGCTTATGGCGAGATACTAGCGGCCCGTCTTTCACTTCAGCGTAGTATTGAGCGCCACTGCGCTGCACCAGAAGATGTTTACCACCAGGTGCAATCAGAGCTGTCCCGCGAACCAACCTGTCCCCTGTTTTGGCCTCTTTGACCTCCAGCCGCGAAGCACCGTTGAGTCGCTGCGCAAAAGCAGCAGTAAACATCTCTGGCATATGCTGAACGATTGCAATGCCTGGCAAGGTGGCGGGTAAACGGGTTAATAAAAACTCCAGTGCTTGGGTTCCCCCCGTTGAAGTGCCCAGCGCAATCACCCTGTCAGTGGTTTGGTAGTTTGAACGAGAGGTGGGGGCCGATATCATCACATCAGCACTGTGTAACGAACGCTCGCCAAGATTGGTTGCAGTGTTGGTTGTTGAAGGGAGGATATTGGCAAGCTTGGCTTGTGCGGCTGCCCGAATTTCCTGAATGATGTCTTGTGTCGAGGAGCTAAGGAAATCTTTCACATTGAGTGATGGCTTGGTGATGATGGATACCGCCCCCAACGAGAGCGCCTCCAGGGTTACAGCTGCTCCTTTAGTTGCAAGGGATGAGCAGATAATCACAGGAGTTGGACGTTCACTCATGATTTTTCGCAAGAATGTCAAACCATCCATACGGGGCATCTCAATATCCAGAATGATCACATCAGGCCAACGTAGCTTCATCTGCGAGATGGCGTATAGCGGATCCAGAGCCGTGGCAATCACGTCAATGTCAGGTGCCTTAGCAAGGCATTGGGTCAGCATCTCACGTACCAATGCTGAATCGTCAATTACCATCACTTTGATAGTCATATGGCCTCTTTAAACTGCACCGGATCTCGGTCAATCCGCCGATAGCGTGAAGGTGCTTCCTGCACTAATGGGAGCTCTGCATCGCGGATCATTTCTGAATGCCCCACCAGTAAATATCCACCAGGCTTGAGGCGCTGACACACCTGGCTTAACACTTGATGCTTTGTTGTTGTGTTGAAATAAATCAGCACATTCCGTAAAAAAATGACATCCAATGCCAGTTCCCCAAATTGGGCTGTGTCTAATAAATTGAGTTGCGAGAGCGCGACATGCTTTGCAAGCGCAGGATGAACACGTACAGAACCGTGAAACTCTGCATGTCCACGCTGTAAGTAACGCAGCCACAAGTGAGGAGGAACGCGCTGCACTCGTTCAAGCGAATATATCCCTTTGCGTGCATGAGCAATGACATTGGTGTTGATATCGGTGCCCCATACCCGCCAAGGAGAGCCAAGGCCGAATTGCTCAGCGAAAATCATCGCTATCGTGTATGGCTCCTCACCACTGGAGCATGCGGCAGACCATACTTTGGGAGGACGGTCTTGTGCTTGAATGTAGCTACGTAGCCACTCAAAATGAGCTTCTTCTCTAAAGAAATACGTCTCGTTGGTAGACAGTAAATTAATTGCGCATTGCCGCTCCTGATCTTCATCTGGGTGAGACAGCCGTTGCCAATAAGCTTGAAAGCTACCCAGGTTAAGTTCACGCAGGCGCTTTGCCAGACGGGACTGAACCAACGCTCGCTTGCTGTCAGCTAAATCAATCCCCGCTTGTGTGAGCAGAAATGCTTTAAATAGCGCAAATTCCCTCATGCTCAACTGCGGCCCTTGCTCGCAAAATCTCTGTTTCCCGTCATTCATTCTGAGCCCTTGAACTCAAGATGATGACTAGCCATCTTGCTTTCGACCAAGGCACTCAGCTCGGCAAGAGACAACACTCTCGTCACATCCAGCAGTACAACAAATTGATCATTAACGGTGACAATGCCAGCAATAAAATCGTTTCTCAGTGCCACACCAAAATGGGGCGGTGGTTCAATGGCATCACGCCGTAATTCCAGCACATCACATACAGCATCAAGCAAGACCCCCACGTCTTGGTAGAAATCAAGCGAGGTGGGTAATGACAAAATGGCAATACCTGTAGTGGATTGCAGGGCTGTCATGCCCTGGCCAAAGCGCACTTGTAAATCAATCACTGGGACAACCGCACCACGCAGGTTGATGATCCCACGAACAAACGTGGGCATCATCGGCACCGCCGTCATCCCTTCATACTCGATGATTTCTCGCATGTGGGTGATATCGATGCCATAGCGCTCTCCATCCAACATGAAGGTTACGCAATGAAATACTTCGCTTTGCACAAGCTCAGTAGTTGCTGAATTTGCCATCTTCCCCCTCCTGCAAATCATCATGTGCATGGAGCGAACCAAACTGTACTTTCTTGGTGGGTGTCATTGGGTGATGCAAAAAAGTTTTGGTTAATTGGCGGGCCGCATTAGTCTTGGTGGAGTCGCGGAGCATAAATTGACGCATCAGCTCTTGTAGCTGCAAAGCAGTTGAGCTGAGTTCTTCTGATGTTGAGCTCAGCTCTTCAGCTGAAGCAGCAGAGGATTGCATTCCTTCGCTAATCTGCATCACCGCGACGTTAATTTGGCCTATGCTGGCACGTTGCTCGCGAGACGCAGCTGCGATTTCCTGAACAAGAGTTGCAGTTTGGTCAATGCCTGGCAGCATTTCGCGTAGCAAGGTGCCCGCCTGTTCAGCGACCCCCACCGAGCGGCTGGCGAGCTCACCAATCTCCTTGGCGGCTGTTTGCGAGCGTTCTGCCAACTTGCGAACTTCAGCGGCCACTGTCGCAAATCCCTTACCATGCTCTCCCGCTCTTGCGGCCTCAATGGCCGCATTGATGGCCAGCAAATCTGTCTTGTTGGCGATGTCATTGATGACGGTGATACGTGAGGCAATCTCTTTCATGGCATGCACCATGTCGCCCACAGCTCGACCACTGGCGGTCGCGTTCTCTGCTGATTTGACTGCAATACCTTCAGTGACCTTGGCGTTGTCGGCATTCTGACTCACGGTGGCAGCCATCTCCTCAACGGAAGCACTGGTCTGTTCAACACTCGATGCCAGTTCCGATGAGGTTTGTGATAAGGCATTCGCGGTGGCAGCAACTTGTTCAGATGCCGATCCTATTGCATTGGCTATAGCGCTCACTTCACCTAATGTTTCAGACAGCCGCTGCGACATGTCATTGATTGTGCTTAGCAAGCTGATTTGGTCACCCTCTTTTAACTGGATGACCGTTGCCAAATCACCATCCGCGACTCGCTCCACTACTTGTACGGTATAAGACGGATCCGCCCCCAGCTGACGTAAAATACTCCGCGTCACAACCATGGCTAGAATGCCGCAGGTCACGAATGCAAACACCGCAATCATGAGCATGGATCGAATATTACTGGCATAAATGTCGCGGCTATCCTGGAGAGCTCCAGCTGCAAGTTTGTCATTAAGATTAACGAGCTCTGTTAAGATATCGTCAGACACATTGAACGCAGGCCTGCCTTTTTCACTCATCAAGATCATCGCCCGCTTATTGTTCACATCATCCCCTGTATCAGAACGGGCAATACTCACAATTTCATCAGAATAGCGCTTGTAATCAGGCCATGATTTATCAAAACGAGCGAGAGCTTCCTTTTCAGGTTGCGTCAGATAGGTAATGCGATAGCGGTCTATCAGTTCGTTCATCTTGTTTTCATATTTCGTCATGTTGTCGAGGGTTTGCTGACGAACTTGAAGATCCATCTCACCGATATAACGATAGAGAGCTCGATTGTGGTAAATGGCTTGCATATTGGCATTAGCGAGATCACGAATAGGCACCAGTTGATTGGCATGCATATTCTCAACTAATTCCGCCATGGTTTTTATTGACACATAGCTGGTGACCGCTAATGTTACCAACAATAATAGTAAGGTTGTGAATGACACTGCCAGTTTGGTTCCGACTTGCAGGCGATGAAACCAGTCCATGGTTATATTCCTTCAGCGTGACGACAGGGTGTGGATAAATCCCCCTCATTGAGAGAGTGCAGTATCCGTTGTTGCTCCCACATTGTGACTTGCGCCAACAGTTGTGGGATATCCAAAATCAAGGCCGGATGGCCATTGCCCAGAATGGTGGAACCACTGATCCCCCGCAGGGGGCGAAACAGTTCTCCCAGCGGCTTAATCACGGTTTGTAATTCGCCAATCAGGTGGTCAACAACCAGACCAGCTCTGCGTTCACCATGATGAACCACCACCACAAATTCAGTACCTTGAGCAGGAGGAAGGCCAAACAAGGCACGCAAATGCACGTAAGGCAGCCACTCTCCTCGTAAATACAGTTGTTGTATGGTCAGCTCTTCTTCGCTATCTGGCAGCTCTAGGCACTCGGTCATCATTTCCAATGGGATGACGAATGATGTGTCAGCAACCTCTACCCGAAACCCATCAATGATGGCGAGCGTCAATGGCAAACGGAGCCGAAACGTAGTGCCTTGGCCAGGATTACTTTCTACGGTGACATCACCACGCAGGGCATCAAGGTTTCTACGTACAACATCGAGCCCGACTCCGCGCCCCGACAGTTCATTCACTTCGCTGTTGGTGGAAAATCCTGGTGCAAAGAGCAACTGGTAAACATCGCTATCACTCATCACCTTGATATCATTCACCAATCCGGCTTGCTGTGCCTTGGCTAAGACTTTTTCGCGAGATATACCATCCCCATCGTCACTCACCTCAACAACCACTGCTCCGGCATCATGGTAAGCATTCAGTGTAATGACCCCCTGCTCAGGCTTTCCTTTGTCTTGGCGCACCGAGGGCTGCTCAATACCATGGTCAATAGCATTGCGAACCAGATGCAGTAACGGGTCGGTGAGTTTTTCCACCATGGACTTGTCAATGTCGGTGTCTGCATTTTGAATAATGAGGGTGACCGATTTTCCGGTTTGTAGGGACAGCTCATGCACGACGCGAGGGAAGCGATTGAAGATTTCGTGGATAGGCACCATCCGAAGCGTCAATGCATCATCACGGATCCCCTCGACCAACCCATTGACCACCGCCACAGATTCAATCATCTCAACATTACCAGCCTGATGGGCTTGTAACGTTGTAGCAGACGCGGCAATCACCAATTCCCCCACTCGATTGATCAATTGATCGAGCTTGGCTGCATCAATGCGAATGTAATGACTGTCGGAACGGGTGAGGCTTTTGCGCGAGGCGTTTACTGGTTCTGGAGTGTCAGTTGCGAGTGGGGTTGTTGTAGGTAGCGTGGGTTTCAGAAGAGCTGGCTGAAGCAATACCTGAATATCAGCTGCTGTGAGTGAGCCAGCCAGCTCCCACCTGGCATACTGTGTACCAACCTCTTCCCCTAGCCATGCACACAACGTGGGTGCAGCATCTCGGTATAGGAAGAGGTCTCCATGTACTGGTAGCAACACAATGACGCTTTGCGTGGCGACAAAATCGAAAGCACTGCGCAATTTTTCTGCGCCACAGCCACTTTCAATGACTATCTCGTACCCCAGAAAGCAATCCGTGCTATCCAGCAGTTGCAAAGGAGGCCAGGGACGCCACACAGGCATGATGTAATGGATCTCGCCCTGATTACCCAAATATTTAAGCAACGCCAATACATCGAAACCATCACGGAACAAGCCAGGATAAAAGCGAACCGACAGATGCCAGCGATCAGATGTTGTTGTAATACCTGGTTTTTCATCTGCCATCACGGGAGGGGCGGGTATGGTCATTGACGGCAAGCTCTGAAAGCCTTGCATTTGAGACATCAACGCCAAGATTTGCTGGGTTTCAACTTGCTTGAGTTCAGGATTGTGCTCGGCGCTTTGCAGCAAATCGCGCAGTTGGTCGTTACAGCGAAGTAAAAGCTGAATTAGGGCTTCATCAAGATCAAGCTCACCACTGCGCAAGCGCGCCAGGATATTCTCCATGCTATGGGTAAAGCGAACCAGCAGCTCCAGGCCAAGCATACTAGCAGAGCCTTTAATGGTGTGTGCGGTGCGGAACATCTGGTTATAGGTGTCAGCTCCCAAGGGGTGACCCACCCTATCCAGCAACGCTTGTTCAAGGTTGTCACACTGCTCGTAGGCCTCTTCAAAAAAGAGCATCCGCGCTTTATTGATGTCCATCGCCGCCCTCGATTGTTAGCTGTGTCCACAACCCCATACCACGAAATGTCTCTGCTGCAAGACTGTCAGGGGCGAGGACAAACGTCATCGATTTGCCCAGTGAAGTGGCTTCTTGTTGCAACAGGCTCAGCAGTTGTGCGCCACACCCATCGAGTAAGGTGATGGCATCAAGAGCCACAACAACCGAGGGGTAATTGAGTAAACCCAGGAGACTGTCTTGCTCCTGTGCAACCGTCATGATGCTGAGCTCCCCTTCAATAACGGCGCGAGGCTTGGATCCTTTGCTATCAATAGTGATGCCCATCACACCCCCCTTATGGCTGAATAACCTTGGCAAGATTATCGAGCAGTGATTGTGGCTCGAACGGTTTGGTCAGCCACACCTTCGCACCAGCCTCAGCACCTTGCTGACGTAGCTCTGGCGCGTTTTCTGTAGTGAGCATGATGAACGGGATATAACGGAATCCGGGATGAGATTTCACCTCACGCAGAAAGGTCAAACCATCCATGATGGGCATATTGAGATCAGAGATAATCAAATGAAAACGATGCTGCGACAGTTGAATCAACGCATCTTGGCCATCTTCCGCCTCAACTACGTTAAAACCCGCCTCAGTAAGCAATGCATTGAGGGCAAAGCGGATGCTGCTCGCATCATCTACCACCAAAATAGACTTCATAGACCACCTTGTCCGTCTTGCCCTCACCCATGGTGGGGTGGTGATGACACATGATTATCACACCATCCCACCGCCTTCCATGGCAGGCGTTTTACGAGAGTTCAATAGAGACATCTTGTGATCAAAGAGATCAGCTTAATTTAAAGATAGAGACGCTCTTCTTGAGCTCCCCTACAACCTGGGTCAGGTGTACAGCTTCACCATTGACACATTCCGAAGCCGAGACGTTCTCCTGTGACATGTTGTTCACCTCTTCAACAGACTGGGCAATCAGTTGGCTTGCAGAAGATTGTTCATGCAGCATCACGTTGATCTCTCCCATCAGTCCGACAACCGCTTGGGAGCTTTGGTCTACCTTGGCCATCAAGTCACTTGCTTGGGCCGTATTAAGGCGAACGTTTTCGATACTCTGCACATATTTGTCCATGGAGTTGACTGTTTCCATGGCTGTGGATTGCACACCACTTATCATGCTATCGATTTCTTGGGTTGCTTTGGTTGTTCTCTCAGCCAATTGGCGCACTTCGTCAGCTACCACGGCAAACCCACGCCCCATATCACCAGCTCGGGCCGCTTCAATGGCGGCGTTAAGCGCCAGCAGGTTGGTTTGGTCTGCCACGCCTTTAATCATGACGGTGATTTGACCTACTTTGGTAACATCATCAGCCAGTTGGCGAATTTGCGCGGTAGATTGATTTATCGCATCGGTCACGGCCTGCACTTCCCGAGAAACATCCTCAACTTGATGCTCGCCTTGCTGTGCCAATTTTCCTGAGTTCATGGCTTGCTCATTTGCACTGTTAGCCGAATGAGAAAGTTGGGCTATCGAGGTAGACATCTCTTCAATTGATGCAGCTGAACTAGCCGTTGCCTGGGCTTGCATTTCCGAACTGGTCATCACTTGCTGCGCGGCACTGGATAGTTGAGCTGCCGAAGATCCCAATTCTTCGGAGATATGCAAAACGGTGTTAATTGTTTCTTTAAGGGACTTGCGAGTTGACGCCATGGAATGTTGCAGATTGGTGAGCTCATCATTACCAGAGGGCGGAACCGTATCCACCAGATTACCCTTGGCAATGTGAGAAAGATCGGTAACAGTTTGATCCAATGGTGCAAGGATGCTACGTATGATTAATACGCCAGCAATGGCTGCAATAACCAGAACCAGCCCCATGGTTATCACGAACTCTTGCCCTAATTGAGCCACTACGACATCGCTATCGTCATAGGCTTTTTTCCCCAATTCGACGTTCTTGTTCACAATCGCTGAAAGTGTGTCATCTGCTAATTGAAAGGCAGGTGTAGCCTCGGTTTTCATAAGCAGCATGGCAGTATCGTTATCACTACGATAAGACGCTTCCATCACTTTCTTTGCCGCGGCTTTATAGGGAGTCCATTGGCGGTCAAAGTCAGCCAGTAAACGAGTCTCGTCAGGAGTCAGCTCAGTGGCACGATACTTATTGAGTAATGCCATCATCTGGGTTTCATATTTATCCATGACACCCGTAATTCTGTCCATTTCTGACTGTTTTGATTCGATAACGTAGTTGAATAGTTCACGATGATGGTAGATGGCTTGCATGTTTGCATTTGCCACATCAGTGACAGGAACGAGTTGATTGAGATACATGTTGTTTAGCATGTCATTGATCATGCTGGCAGACTGCTTTTGGCTCAATCCCATACCAAACATTGTTGCTAGCAAAGCCACAAGCAAAAGGGTCAATCGAAGCTTTATTGACATTATTCTTAACCAATCCATGGTGTTTACCTCAATGGTGAATAACTTCCTTACAGGTTAAATGTGTAGGCAATAGAATTGCTGATAGCAAGAGCGTCAGATGAAAATCAAAAATGATTGATTTACAACAAAAAAAGCGGCTGACGAGCAGCCGCTTGAAATTGTAAGGAACGCTCAACATAAGGCTTTGTGTCACGAGGTGGAGATAAGGTATTTCGTGACCACTCTTACAGTATAGTGCGTCCAATCAAAAGAGACAGGATTTTAATTTGTTGGCCTATTTGCAAAAAACCGACGTGTGAGATATATTTAAATATTTGGCAAAATCATTTATTTCCAGCATTGATAAATAGGACTTTATAATTCGCAATATTGCCTGTCATATATTTTTAACTCGCATCACAATACAAGCGTTAATATGATAAAGAAATTACTATGTAACCGGCACGTGACTATCTGTCCATTACGATTATATATGTTCACAATATAACAACTTTCAAGATGAGACCCACAACAGCACATGCTGCAATCACATGGATAACATTAAGCTTGAAACGGAATAACGCTATTGCTGCGGCACAGGCAATCAAAGCAGATATCCAGTCAAAGTTTTCATTAAGACCTTGTGGCCAGAGTACATGGTAGCCGAAGAACATAGCCAAGTTTAGGATCACCCCTACGACCGCAGCGGTGATCGCAGTTAAAGGCGCTGTGAACTTGATGTCACCATGAGTTGATTCAACCAATGGTCCTCCGGCCAGAATAAACAAAAATGATGGTAGAAACGTAAACCAAGTCACCAAAATTGCAGCAGTAGCTCCCGCAAGAAATAGTGCATCAGGGCCAAAAAGGGCCTTAACGTAGCCACCAATGAATCCAATAAATGCTACAACCATAATCAGCGGCCCAGGCGTTGTTTCGCCGAGGGCCAGCCCATCTATCATTTGTGTCGATGTCAGCCAGCCATAATGACCAACGGCACCTTGATAAACATAAGGCAGTACGGCATAAGCACCACCAAATGTCAGCAATGCAGCTTTAGTAAAGAACCAACCCATCTGGGTTAGCGTATGCTCCCAGCCCAATGTTGTTGTGAGTAACGCCATTGGGATCACCCATAGCAATGCACCTACAAGAACTAATTGCAGCAGTCTTTTCCATTTAAATTGGGCATGGGCAGGAATTGGGGTGTGATCGTCAATCAAAGCTGCCCCATATGATTTGCCACTTTTGTTGTGGCTACTACCAGCCTGCCACTTCTCGGGATCAACTCGTCCCCCCAAAAAACCGATGAGTGCCGCCGCAGCAACGATAGCTGGAAAAGGTATGTTGAATGCGAAAGTAGCCACGAAAGAGGCAACTGCAATCCCCCATAGCCAATTATTTTTCAGCGTTCGTGACCCAATGCGATGAGCCGCTTGAACAACAATGGCAGTGACTGCTGGTTTGATGCCATAAAATAGCCCCTCGACCACAGGTACATCGCCAAAGGCGATGTAGATCCATGACAAGGCGATTAAGATAAAAAGTGAGGGCAGGACAAATAATACTCCGGCGATGATCCCACCCCACGTGCGGTGCATCAACCATCCGATGTATGTAGCCAACTGCTGCGCCTCTGGGCCAGGTAGTACCATGCAGTAATTGAGTGCATGCAGAAAACGCTGCTCAGACAGCCAATGTCGGCGTTCTACGAGTTCTTGGTGCATGATGGCAATTTGCCCTGCTGGGCCGCCGAAGCTAACAAAGCCGAGCTTGAGCCAGAAGAGAAATGCCTGCCATAGAGTAACCTGCTGAGGCGGTGGAGGCGGAGTAACCGCCTCTTGGTTGACGGTCTGCTTCATGCTGTCTTAAGTCCTTGTTCAAAGCCTGCCAGTAGGCCATCAAAAGTGATGGACGCCATAGCAAGGAAATCATCGTCGTCGTGAATTGTGTTCTGCATACCGGCTAATATGCGTTCTATTCCAATGGCTTCGGGTGGTTGAACACCACCGACATCCAGGTAATGAATTAACTGACCAAATCGTATCAATGCGGGTTGAGCTAAACCGAAGCTTGCGACTAGCACTTCAAAAGTCACTTGGTTTCCAATATGACTGAACTCAGCACCATCATAATCGAACCCCAATGCACCTTTTGGGCAGTCGCTCGTTTGCTCTAGCCAGAAGATATAGGCTTGTGGATCTATAAAGCGGCGAATGAGCCAAGCACTTGCCAAGCGATCTACCCAAGGTCGTTTACGTGTGGCCCAAGTCTTTCCTTGATAGTCTGCGATGTATCGACGAGCTATTTTTTCTTCTACAGCCTTCGGCTCACTAGGATCCAGTTCCCTGGCGCATGCCTGTTCGAGTTCAGATAAAACTGTGGAGACTTGATGCTGCACCTCACTTGGGAAGAAATCGATCTTATTGAGGTGAGTAAGAGTTTTACGTAGTTTACGTGCCTGCTTGAGGCTTTCTCGCGCCGTTTCTGGTTTCAGTTGGGATTGGCATTCTTCAATTGCAACCCGCAGTTGGCAGTAATCGTCACTGCGATCAAACAGTGGTACAAACCGTTTCCCATGAATGTCACTAATCGGGAGTAGGTAAGCAGTGCCATTGATAGACAAAACATCGCGCTCTACCGTTTGAAAGGCATCGAGGCAATCTTGATGGTGCGGAAGCAAGTAGACCCCATCTCGAAGCACTGCCGCACCGCATGCTTTCAAAGTGCGCCATGCTCGCATGCGTTCTGTCGCATTGACAGTAGGAAAACCGATGACTAAGACGATCCATTTTTTCATAGCGATACCTACATATTTTGTAGCACTCTCTACATATTGACACTCCTGTTATAAAAAGAAAGGCCCTAAGGGGCCAAAAATCAAATAAAATTTAATTCTTAGTTTTTGCAAATTTTATATTTTTAAATTTACTTTACGCTCCACTATGGATGAAAATCCTTATTTTTCCAGTAAATTCCGAATAAAATACAGAATAACGATATGTGCAGGGTAGAAAACGTAGCCCCATCGTCCAACGGGAGGTATGCGGAGTTTTAAATCGGAGTGGATGAACATCATCCCTAATACAGGTGTAAGACCAGCAATGATAAATGCAGATGTATTATATTGCCCCGTATCAGACAGGATCTCTCCGATCCGTTCAAGACTATAGTTAGAAAAAATACAAATTATTACAGGAAGCGGCCAAAGCATGCTAGGTTTCATCAAAGCAAACATAAATGCCACAGGTAAAAGGCTACCCAAAACTCCATACATTAATGAACTTTTAAATATAACAGATGAAAATAGAGTCAGGGATAATATCCACTTGCACAAGTTGTTTTTTATATGATGCATCGATATGCAAATAAGAAGCCCTAGCGTCAGTGTCGGCATGACATTGAGGCTTTTTGATTGGTTGAAAAAGTATTGATATGGAACTTCAGATATTATCGAAAAAGAAATCATCCAGAAAACATATCTGCTGTATTTCTCATTCACTAATTGTGAATCGTGTTTACTATAAATGTGCACAGCAATGACTAAGCAAAATAATGGGAATGCTATTCTGCCGATAGAAAACAGCCAAGGAACATCGTGATAAATAAATCGAAAATGGTCAATTACCATCGTTGCCATGGCGATCCACTTTATGGCATCAAGGCGAGCATCACGAGTTTTAGCCTGCATTCCCTGTTTCATTACATTGTGTGTCCAAACGTAGCATTCCCGTATTATATTTGTAAGCCTCCTTGGAGGCTTACAAAATAGTACATTACTTACTGCGTCATCAGCTGAGACCAGCCGTGAAAACCAACATATAGACCTACGGCGATAATCAGCAAGCCTGAGAAATAAGGTGCTTTACGTGCGACCTCACTAAACCATGGCCATTTATTGGACGCCTTCCTTGCACCAATTGCAGCAGCTACGCCGACAGCAACCAGTGTTAGCGCCAAACCGATACTGAAACAGAGCACTAGCACAGCGCCCAGAGCTACTTCTTTGACCTGTAAGCACAACAAAAGAACAGTTATTGCAGCAGGACAAGGGATTAAACCGCCAGTCAGACCAAACAATACAATTTGACCTGTAGTGACATTCTTATTGGTGAAACGCTTTTTGATGTCTTCTGCATGGGCTTTCTCATGGGCGTCTTCGTAACGCTCCAATGACAGATTCATCAAGTCTGCATGCTCGTGACTATGACCATGTTCATGGTCATGTTCCGAGAATTCAAATTGGTAATCATGTGTGTGAGAACCATGGCCTAATTTCAATAGCACCGTGAATTGATGTGGTTCTGGGATTTCATCGCCAGATTCAAGATAATCGCCTTTGTCTACGAAACCAAACATATAACTCTGGCCGTCTGGTCTTGTAGTTACCAAGTTGACTTCACGAGCTTTCCATTTCTGTCCTGTGATCTGCTGAATACGCCACCGTGGCGGTACTCCATCTTCAAAGATGGATAGCTCAATGACCCCATGACCTGTTTCAATGCGGCGCCGTTCATCATGGTGATGATGGGAGTGTTCAGCATTCTCAAACTCCCACATTTTGGCTCCACGCCATGTACGCCACAGCATCCAGAATGCAACTCCGATGATGATGAACGCTGAGGCAAGTTGAAAATAGGGCTCTGTTGTTTCCGCATTCAAGTTTTGGCCCAGATACATACCTGCCATAGCGACAAGCCATACTACCGCTGTGTGTGACAATGTGGCTGCAAGGCCCAACAGAATGGCTTGTTTAACCGATCCTCTGATAGCAACAATAAATGCAGCCATCATCGTTTTTGAATGACCTGGTTCAAGGCCATGTAGAGCACCAAGCAAGATCGCACTAGGGAAGTACAACCAAGCGTGGGATGTTCCTTGTTGAAGAATCTCTGCAAAGTTAGACATGACTAATCCTATAAGTATTTTGTGATCTGCTTGAACTCATCCAGTTGTGACCTGTCAGTGTTTGCAAGAGAGCCCACCATGTGCTCTAGGCAGTTATCAATGTGGTCTTGGATTAGGCTGCGCTTTGCTTGGCAAACAGCTTTTTCTACGGCATGCAGTTGCTGAGCAATATCCACACATGCTCGCTGGTCTTCAAACATGGCAAGTACGCTGCGTAGATGCCCTTCCGCACGTTTCAACCGTTTGACTATCTGTTCGTGGCTATGGTGATGCGGGTGGTCGTGGGTGTGTTCTGTGTTGCTCATCATCATCATCTCATGCTAGTGTACCTTCAGCATGCTATCCCCCAGGAGGGGATATGGCAACGCGAAAAATGTAACAAAAATCTTTTCAAGGGCCCAACACGCCATCATGTACCGCACAACCATCAATGCCGTCAGTACATTAACTCTGATCTTGGTTTTGCTGACCTTGTGGGTTCTTCATACCTTTTCGCCAGTATCAGTAGCTGATAGCTGTATAGGATTAAATCAGCAATCTGAGCATGCCTGTTTACATGATGTAGCCCAGAAAACGGCACCAAATATCTTCGCGGATCACAAACACTCCTTGCATAGTGATGACCATTTACATGAGGTTCCCCATGTAAACCAGGGATATGGATACGAACCTTCACTCTATGCTGGCCTGTCCTCTTTTCCTTACAAAACTTTTCAACTGAAAGATCTCATCTACAAAATAGAGCGTCCTCCTCGTCATTCTGCTGTGTAAGAAGTTCGTACACCAACACATCCAAAATGACTCAGGATCTATTATGAGCAATCTGTTTTACCTCAAAGAAAAATGGGGTTTCAAGCAACCATTAATGCTGTTGCTATGTACCCTGGCTATGCTCTTCATCAGCACGGCTGTATCGGCCCATGGTGTTGCTGCTGGTGATAAGGGTTTTATCCAAGAAAGTTCTGGCATTATGCTTATCCCTTTTATGTATATGGGGGCTAAACATATGATGACGGGATATGATCACTTGCTATTTCTTTTTGGCGTTATCTTTTTCCTATACCGTCTGAAAGATGTTGGTATCTACGTTACATTATTTGCAGTTGGTCACTCGGTTACCCTGCTTTTAGGTGTGCTCACAAATATTAGTATCAGTGCTTATGTCATCGACATGATCATAGGTTTTTCCGTTGTATATAAAGCACTAGACAATCTAGGGGCATTTCGTCGTTGGTTTGGATTCCAACCGAATACAAAAGCAGCAACATTGATATTTGGATTACTTCATGGGTTTGGTCTTGCGACAAAAATCATAGAGTATGATATATCGCCGGACGGACTGCTTCCTAACTTAATTGCATTCAATATTGGAGTCGAAATAGGTCAGTTACTTGCCTTGGGTTCTGTACTCATCATCATGGGATATTGGCGAAAAACAGCTAGCTTTTCACGTCATGCCTATACAACGAATGTTGCAATGATGAGTGCCGGTTTCCTGCTCATGGGATACCAACTGACTGGATTGATCACTTCTTTATAAGGAATAACGACAATGTTTAATACCAACAGACCTCAGTTTGATGATTTGCCGACCACTGCACAGCTCATTAAGTCCACAATCTCTGCGTTTATTATAGCGATGTTTCTATTGGTAACTGTAGTCATGCCATCAGAGTACGCCATTGACCCAACAGGAGTTGGGCGAGCCTTGGGGTTGACTCAAATGGGAGAGGTTAAAAAAGTGCTGGCAGCAGAAGAGGCTAGAAATGAATCAGGGACTACATCGCCAGTAGTCGCATATACGACTACTCCATATGAAAGAATGCCTATAGAAACAGTAACTGGTAAAGATGATGTTTTGCCACAAGAGGCTCCGTCAGACAAGAAACCAAATGAACAGACTCACGAAATGAGTATCACTTTGGCCCCTAACCAAGGAGCCGAGGTTAAACTCGAAATGATGAAAGGCGCAGCAGTAGACTTTTACTGGACAGCCAATGGTGGATCAGTAAATTTTGATGCACATGGTGATCCTTACAACGCACCGAAAGATTTCTATCATGGTTATGGAAAAGGAAGATCAGTACCAGAGGAGCGCGGAGTTTTAGTTGCAGCATTTGATGGAAAACATGGATGGTTCTGGAGAAACAGAACAGATAAGGAAGTAAAAATCACCCTATTAACCAAAGGTGAATACCTAAAGATAAACAGAGTAATTTAAATAAAATAACTCGTTGTCCATTACCCGCTGGGTAGTGGACAACATTGAATTAGTCCCCTTGAAATGTTTAATTAATGTTTTTTCTATAAGAATTCTTAATGTGACACTAAAATAGCATTACTACTGATTGATGATGACGAAGAATTTTCCATTTAAAAGAAATGATGTTATGTATAAAAAATAATACAGGGCCTAACAAGAACTGGTTTATCTTCGCCGCGAAGCGGCGGAATGTTTAAAAAAGTCTTTTGTTCTCATAATTAGTAAATGGACAGTTTTCAGAATTTTTCAAGTGGCTAAAATGAAAAAATTTGAAAAAAAACTGTCGTGATGTTTTTTTGAACTGAAAGATGACGCCACA
>Ga0224722_1000320_pt1 | contig 28648 bp, 27 predicted proteins | sample Balambano_FR1_Me_FD_161646 | JGI IMG/M metagenome (GOLD analysis project Ga0224722, IMG submission 161646) | Freshwater sediment microbial communities from Lake Towuti, South Sulawesi, Indonesia - Balambano_FR1_MetaG | ecosystem: Environmental > Aquatic > Freshwater > Lake > Sediment | place... | reverse complement strand
TGTCGACCGAAGAGGGTTAATCGGGCATTTTTATGGTTGTTCACTCGGGCACCTCGGATGATTGGTTTGGTTGGCGCCTCCAATTTTGCGGGAATGCCCCGAGTGAACAACCTACAGAGAGATCACACCTAGCCCCTCCTACTTCGTCCAGCGCTTGAGCTCTTCGCTGATTTATTCCGGACCATTGTCACAGCGGATTACGGCCGGTTTGCCCCTCCACCCGATCACTTGCTCCAGGCTGTTTGACCCGCGAGTCGGGCAAGGAGAAATCCACTTCGATGCACAGTGCTTCTGGTGGAAATCGTCGATCATATTAAACAACCGCACCGAACGGCCATTGCTGAGTTGGTCATGCATGAAGTCCATCGACCAACACAGATTAGGCTGGTCAGGGATTGCCAACGGATCCGGTTTGGCACGCACCAACCGTTTCTTGGGTTTTATCCGCAGATTGAGCCCCAGCACCCGATAGATCCGGTATACCCGCTTGTGGTTCCAGCCAAAGTCTTTGACACCGGTACAGGAAGCAGAGCCCGGAGCCCAGTTGCACTGGTTGACGGTGAGGCACAGCAGTCAGACGGCAATTTCCTGATTTTCATCGGCCAGCACGGGCTGATAGCGATAGCAGTCCTCGCTCACCTTGAACACCTAGCAAGCCAGGCGAATAGAGATGGCGTAGTGAGCCACGGCCTTGGTCGCCATCTTCCGGTGGGCAGATGGCGTCACCAATTTTTTGCCATAGCCTCGGAGATGACCTTGGCCTTGAGGCGTTCCTCGGCATACGCCTTCTTGAGGCGGCGGTTCTAGTTTGAAACGCGCCATTAGGGAAGCATCCATCCCACCGTCTTTAGAACGCCACTTATAGAAGGTGGCTGAACTGATGCCGTGCTCGCGGCAAAGCTCTGGAACTGGAGAGCCTGCTTCGGTCTGGTTGAGAATGGCGATGATCTGGGCATCGCTAAAACGGGATGTTTTCATATAGAACCTCCGGGTATCAAAGTACGGGAAAATTCTATTTATAAGCACCTCGGTTTTTCGGGGGGATTACCAACGGGTTTAAGTCATGAAGGAAAGAGCACTATATCCATGATTTTTTTCCACAATTTGTTGGATGAAAAAATAGCATATGCGACTGCTTGACGATGCGAGCACAACACTGATATACATCACGCAGTTTTAACAACCATGGATGCATTAACTCCACCGTGAACAGCCAACCATCATCTGTCCCCCCCGATAATATTAAGTGTTACTTAACTTTGTTGTGGAGGATGTGGTGATAGAACCAATCCTCTCCCTCCTGCTGGGGATCTTGATCATCCTCGCAATCATAGCAGCCAATGGCTATTTCGTAGCTCAAGAATTCGCCTACATGGCGGTTGACCGCACGAGGCTTGCAGCTCGTGCTGCGGAAGGTGATCTGGCGGCAAAGCGAGCGTTAGCCGTTACTAAACGTACCAGCTTTATGTTGTCTGGAGCGCAGCTGGGGATCACAGTTACAGGTCTTATCATCGGCTTTGTTGCCGAACCACTCATAGGTAAATCGCTCGGGGCCATTCTTGGTGGAGTTGGTATACCTACTGAGGTCGGTGTAACAATAGGCACTGTACTTGCCCTGGTCGCAGCAACAATCATCCAGATGATTTTCGGTGAGCTGTTCCCGAAAAATCTCGCAATTGCGAACTCAGAGCCACTGGCTCGGGGATTGGCTAACTCAACCCTGATTTACCTGACTGTGTTTGGATGGCTTATCGGTTTCTTCGATAAATCAGCCAACTTATTGCTGAAAGCCCTGCGCATTGAGCCAGTTCATGATCTAGATGTCAGCGTGTCAGCTGACGATCTTCCTCACATCATTGCAGATTCTCGTGATAGCGGAGACCTCCCTGTTGAGCTCTCACTGATGATGGATCGGATCCTAGACTTCCCACAGCGTGATGTTGAGCATGCAATGATCCCTCGTTCACAAGTGGATTGGCTCAGCCCGACAACCACACTAGGTGAACTGCGCGAGATGATGGCCCAGGGTCATACTCGCTACCCAGTCATTGATGATGATACGCCAGTCGGCGTTGTACATCTGGCTGATGTACTTGCAAACCTGTCGAAAGGTGGCACTGACCTACCTGTATCAGCAGTGATGAGAGACGCCTCTGTTGTCCCAACGTTGATGCCATTACCAGATGCACTCGGCCAGTTGCTCCGCACCAATAACCAACTTGCATGCGTTATCGATGAGTATGGTGGTTTTGCGGGGGTTCTAACTCTGGAAGACTTGGCAGAAGAGATTGTTGGCGAGATTACAGATGAACATGATCTGGAGCTTGGAGATCCGGTTACTCAAAGTGAAGAAAATGTCTGGTTGATGGATGGTGATGTTCACCTGGATGAAGCCGAGCGAGCCATTGGTTATGAGCTTCCCCGCAATGATGTTGAAACTGTGGCAGGGATGCTTATTGCCGAGCTCGGGGCACTACCGGTTAAAGGTGACTCTGTGACTATCGTATTGCCTGTAGACCCTGCTGAGCTGGTTGCAGATGAACCGCTCCAGAGGAAGTTGATCGTGGATGTTTTAGAAGTCGAGCGATACGTCCCAACGGAAGTGCGTGTACGGTTGGTCGAAGAAGCAATGAATGAGGATGACCGATGAACGACCCACTGATTGTAACCTTAACAACTGTTGCTTTAATCGTACTCAGCGGCCTGTTTGTAATTATCGAGTTTGCTCTTCTCGGCGCTCGCAGGCACCGTTTGGAGGAGCTGGTAGTCAATAGTCGCTCAGCCAGGGCTGCATTGCGTGGTATGAACGATTTGACGTTAATGCTTGCTGGCGCACAGCTAGGCATCACGTTTTGTACTTTTGCGTTGGGTGCTATCACCAAGCCTGCCGTTGATAACTGGCTCGAACCATTGCTCTCTGCTTGGGGAATGCCAGTGTGGATTGCAGGTGGTGCATCATTTGCAATTGCTCTTTTTGCTGTCACATTCTTGCATTTGGTGATTGGAGAGATGGCACCTAAATCTTGGGCTATCGTACATCCAGAACGGTCTGCTTTAGCGATTGGTATTATTGCCCAAGCCTATATATGGCCACTACGCCCCTTGATGCGTTGGGTTAATCGCTTGGCAAATCGACTAGTGAAGGCTGCTGGTGTTGAGCCTGTAGAAAGCGCCGCTGTGGGAGGGCAGGATATCGCCACCATACGTCAACTGGTTGAGCATTCAGCCAAGACGGGAACGCTAAAACCTCAAGTGCAACAGCAGATCTCCAGTCTCATAGAGCTGGGCACCGTGCAGGTGAAGAACCTTATTTCGGAAAACAGCGAGCCTACATATGTCAATGTGGAAGCGAAGGTTGCCGATGTTCGCGATGCTGCGGAGAAATCGGGTCATCTACGAATCCTTCTTTTAGGTGCAACTGAATCAACACCATTAGTAGTGCACCTCAGGGATACACTGATGGAGAGCGATAACCGTCCTGCGCACGAAATAGCTCGTCCTGCATTAATCCTTGATGCCAAAACGCCTGTTTATGAGTCACTAGCTCGCATGAAAAAATCAAGAGTTCAATTTGTGGTTGTGAAGGATGGCCTGGATATGTGCGGCGTAGTAACCCTCAACGATATTTTAAAGAAGGTGTTGCCTGCTGCTTCCTCATAGGAGGATGTTCACAAGTTAAATTAATGACTGCTAGTTTAGCTTTTTCATAGCATCTGATATGTTTATAACAATGCCCTCTTTTAATGCTTATAGCGAAGTAAGATGATAAAGAGGGGCGTTTGGTTAAATTAGTTCTCTGCTTTATTCATATCCCATTGATATTATGAAATGCTAATTAACAGCAGAAACAGCAGAAACAGCAGAAACAGCAGAAACAGCAGGAACAGGTGGAACAATATAAATGGCTAAGTTTGGAATGTTCATAATCTTTATGATGATGTTGCTATTCACAATTCAAATTCCACGTTCAAATAATATTCCTAACGATGTCTCTATGATTCAATGCGGAACAAAAGATAAGCATTCCCCCCCCAATTATTACGAATGAAAAAATGCTATATACTTACATTACAGCTAATGCCATTTATTGGGAGGAACATATTTGGCAGTTAAGATACAAGCCAGATGAATATCATGTGGCTATAGAATAGCTAAAAAAACAAATAAGGTATCCAATGAGATTAATTATCCAGAGTGCTTTGGTTTGATAGGGATTTTATTGCAAAACCATTCGATCAAGGCAATAGGCAACTTATCAAATTAATATGTTAAAGATTTTTATGGTGTTGTTAGTCACGTAATTAGAGAGAAAATTCAATTAAAGCCAAAACTAATGGAGAACCTCGTATCTTGCCAGTTAAAGCTACCCATGATTGCTTTGATGTAAAGCTAGCAGCTAGGCGTTATCAACGCCAATTTTATGGTTAAATATCTAGCGAAAACCAAGTGTTATTCATTATTCGAATTTTCAATGAGCTACTTTCAACCAGTTTTCTCATATTGGTTCAAGGGGCGTTAATGGGATGGTCGCCCCTCCCCAAAACGGCATCTGAGTGCCAAAGTGGCGAATGTAAGTTCCCACTGATGAGAGAGGTGACCACCATGAAGACTGCGGCTATCGGCATCGATCTGGCAAAACATCTCTTCCAATTACATGGCGTTGATCAACATGGCAAGACGGTCCTCAAGCGACAGTTGAAGCGGGAGCAGATGCTCTCATTCTTTAGCAATCTTCCTCCTAGCCTGATCGGCATGGAGGCATGCGACAGTGCCCATTACTGGGCCAATAAATTGCAAGGGCTGGGGCATACCGTCAAACTGATGGCGCCTCAGTTCGTTAAGCCCTATGAAAAGACCAACAAGAACGATGCTGCGGATGCCGAAGCTATTTGTGAAGCTGTGACTCGGCCCACCATGCGGTTCGTGCCGATAAAGAGCAGCGAACAATTGGCATCCTGGCCTTGCATCGTGCCCGACAAGGCTTCATCAAGGCCAGGACAGCCTAAGCCAACCAGATCCGGGGCCTGTTAGCAGAATATGGGTTTATCCTTCCTCAAGGCATCACCCACATAGGCAAACACGTTCCCGAGCTGCTGGAGGACAGTGAAAACGGCTTGCCAGGAACGTTTCGCCATTTGTTAATGCGACTTCACGAGCACCTCAAGATGCTCGATATGCAGGTAAACGAATTGGAGGACGCGATCGTTCGCTGGCATAAGGACAGTGCCGCCAGCCAAACCTTAGCCCAGCTGCCAGGTATCGGCCCTATCACCGCAAGCGCACTGGTTGCTTCCATCGGCAATGCGAAAAACTTCAAGAATGGCCGGCAATTGGCCGCGTGGCTGGGGTTAGTGCCACGGCAACACTCCAGTGGTGGTAAGCAGAACGCAAGGAGTCGTTTTCGGGAAGCTGGCTGGCCGGGGTGATGGCTCGGCGCAACCCTAACGTGGCGGCGGTAGCGCAAGCCAACAAGACGGCTAGAATCATCTGGGCATTGCTGGCACACGACAGAAAATATGATGCCCACTATGGCATGGCCGCATGAAAAACAGGTTTGGCAATGTAAGGGCTGATTGACAGCCCTATGACCAAAAATTAGTAAGGAAGCACCGATTGCACAGGCAATCATGAAGTGATGGCGAGACAGGTCAGACCGTGGCTGGTAAAACCTGAGGGAAACAAAGTACTTCCAAGTTCGTGGCGTTGATAGCGGAGCCAGCCAGCGAATTCCATCAGGGATAGAGGCTGTTGCCTCGATCAAAATCCGGATCTATGGCTGCAATTTTCACCTGACTCACTTTTATGGATTGAGGGCTTGGCAAACCGGGGCGACCATCTATGTTTCCCAAATCGATGCAGCTTGAATGGAACTAACTGAGGGCTCGGTGATCTGATCATCACCATCCCCTTCAAGTCTGCATCATGGGCACGTCGCTTCATCCCATCACCAACTGGCCTAAATACAACAAGTCTTTGATTAACTGTGGTTCACTCACCTTCTGGGTTGATGTCGAGGCCATGAACAACTGGTTTCACCACGACCATCATGGGCGCCGGGCCGCTGCCAGCTTTACACTGACCAGACCATCTGTACCTTCCTGATGCTCAAGGGGATTTTCAACCTCACTCTGCGGGCCACTCAGGGGCTACTCGACTCCCTGTTCGAGTTGATGAATGTGCCGCAGTGCGCACCAGACTACAGCTGTGTCAGCAAGCGCGCTCACACGGTGAAAGTGGCCTATCGACAGCCCGCCAAGGGGCGTATAACCGACCTGGTCATAGACTCGACTGGCCTGAAGGTATTTGGCGAAGGTGAGTGGAAAGTAAGGAAACACGGCGCCGAAAAGCGCCGAGTCTGGCGCAAGTTGCATTTGGCGGTAGACCCGGCAACCCACGATGTCGTGGCAGCAGAAGTGTCATTGGAGAATGTCCATGATGCCGAGGTGCTGCGCACCTTACTCAATCCACTGCGGCGCAAGTTGGGCCGTGTTTATGCGGATGGCGCCTACGGCAGCAAAGTCAGCCATCAGCTTATCTCGCGCAAAGGGGCAACAGCCTGTATCCCGCCTCGCAAGAACGCGGGACTCTGGAAAAAGGGGCACCCAAGAAATGAGGCCGTGCTGGTAATGCGTAAGGAAGGGCTGGCGCACTGGAAGAAGATATCGGGGTATCACCGTCGCTCGCTGGCAGAGACGGCAATGTATCGTATCGGTTTAAGCAGTTGCTGGCGGGGAAAATCAGTCTGCGAACATACAACGGCCAGGTAGGGGGAGTGATGGCGTATGTTGGTGCAATCAACAAACTGAAAACCCTTGGTCTGCCGGTCAGAAAGCCCCGAGTGTATCGGTTACCTAGGGCTGGGGACGTTGTAACCTGATGGCTAATTTGGGCAACGACGCCGATTTGATAAACGAAGCTACTCAGTTACATCCTAGATCGCTCTTTACACCTACACTTGTAATAAAGTTAATCAAGCGAGGATTGTTTTATGAGCATAGCCCGTCGACTTCAGTTAATTGCCAGCATTGTGCTATTAGGTCTAATTTTTTTGAGCTGGTTCAGTATCAACCGTTTGAACTCTTCAAATCAGGACCTTGCGTATATAACTGACAATACGGTTCCAAGCGTGGCCCTTATAGAGCAGGTGCAAGCTGATTTTTATGCGTTGAATGGGGTGGTGTTGAGTCACATTCTCAATACTGATGATGGCAAGATGGCTCGACTTGAAAACCAGATAAAGGAAAAGAGAACTGAAATTGATGCACAGCTTAGTAAGTACAAAGCTGAGCTGCTTTCCAACGATGAAGATCGGCGTATGACTGAAGATGATCAGCGGATTGTCTCGCAATATTATATTGAAGTTGAACATGCACTGGTGCTATCTCGCCAAAACAAGAATATCGAAGCCAGAGATTTTTTGGATTCCAGAGTGGCGACCCTATTTAACCAATTTGGTCAAGCAATTGAACGTCACGTGAAATTTAACGTGGATCTGGGACTATCCCTGAAACAACAAGGAATGGCAAACTATGAGAACAGCCGCCAAACCCTGATATTTACCGCGACAGGTATTACTGTTATGACATTGGCGCTGTTTGTCTGGTTATTTCATCAGGTTGCCAATCCATTGCGGCAGTCTATGCAGACTCTCTCCCAAATCCAGCGCGATTTGAATTTCACCCTGCGAGCCGATGTAAAGCAACAAGATGAAATCGGTTTAACCTTGAATGCGGTCAATCGCCTACTCGATACGTTGCAACAAACCTTTACCGAGTTCTCTGTCGGTAGCCTGCAAATTAGAAGCACAGCTGAATCGCTCTCACAAGCTGCACAACATCTCTCTCAAACTGCTAATCAGGCGAATGATGCTACTAGCCAGATTGCAGCAGGAATGGAAGAGATGACCGTTAGCATCGCTGATATCTCCCAACGTACCCAAGAGACCAGCCGTATTACCAACGAATCTGGTCAACTCGCCAGCAATGGAGGAAAAACGATAGATCGTACCGTCAGCGCCATCAATGAAATTGCTGATTCTATCAGACAGGCTTCAAAAGAGGTTGGTGCCCTTGGTGAAGGAATTTCGCGTATCGGTGGCGTCGTAAATGTCATCCGAGATGTTGCAGGTCAAACAAATTTATTGGCACTTAATGCCGCAATTGAAGCCGCCAGAGCCGGTGAATCAGGCCGGGGGTTTGCTGTGGTCGCTGATGAGGTGCGAAAACTGGCAGAACGGACGGCCCAGTCTACCTTGGAAATATCCTCTACTGTTGAAGCAATCCAGAAAGAGTCCACTAATACCGTCAACCGAATGGGATTTGTAGAAGAAAAGGTGTCACAGGGTGTTATCATGGCTATTGAAAGTGGTGCGATCATTACCCAGATACGTGATGCATCACATAGAGTCATGGATCAAGTAAGCGAAATAACCAACGCTATACGTGAGCAAAGTTCAGCCGCCGAGCTCATTGCGCATCAGGTTGAGCACATAGCCCAAGTCGTACAGCAGACCAGCAGCACCGCAGAAGAAACTTCGGCCGCGGCTGAAGAGTTGAATGTAACGACCGAAAACATACATCAGCAGATCTCTCGTTACCGCATCTAGCAACGCGCATCCGTTCAATTACGCGAGCCGAATTGGCTCGCGTTTTATTTAGCGGATATTCTCCCTCCAAAGGAAGAAAAACATTTTAGTCAAGATGTAAACGGGAAAAACCCCTTGCATATCGTGACGCAAGTCAAACTGTTGAAAAAATACTTGATTATCCATACAGCTAATGTGTTAGTTATCGGTCGTGAGCTGGCATCACTTGGAACATCCCCCCATTGCTTTGTTCTGAATGTGTGAATGCAACCATCCATGTGCAGCAAGTCAGTTTTACGCTCTTTTTACGCCAGCGAAATGGTCTTTTATGGCACCTTTACGCGTGTTTTACATACCCTTTTAGTATCAATTACACCAATGGAGTCGATATGAATTGGCTATATCTGCTGCTGGTCCTCGCCTTGATGGTCTATCTGCTGCGCGCACTCACGCGCAGTCACGAGTGAGGAATCCGCTATGTGGCAAGAAATGATCTATCCCGTCGCATTTGTGCTGCTGGTACTGCTGCCAGCACCGCTGCTTGGCAATTATCTCTACCGGGTATTTGAAGGCCAGTGCCGCTGGCTGGCCCCCGTGGAGCGTGCCACCCTGTTATGTTGCGGCACGGACGGACGGGAACAGGACTGGAAGTCCTATACCCTCAGCCTGCTGGCCTTCAATGGCGCCGGCTTCGGCCTGCTGTTCCTGATCCTGATGGCGCAGGGTCTGCTGCCCCTCAACCCGCAGCAGTTGCCCGGCCTGAACTGGCAACTCGCCTTCAACACTGCGGTCAGCTTTATGACCAACACCAACTGGCAAGCCTATTCCGGTGAGGCCAGCCTCTCCTACTTTAGCCAGATGGTGGGACTTACCACCCAGAACTTCGTCTCTGCCGCCACAGGTGCTGCCGTAGCGGTTGCGATGTTCCGCGGTATCGCCCGCCAGCAGACAACCCACCTTGGCAACTTCTGGTTGGATCTGGTGCGTTTCTGCCTCTACGTGTTGCTGCCGATGTCACTGACCCTGGCGCTGCTGCTGGTATGGCAGGGGGTTCCGCAAACCCTGTCAGCCTATCTGCCGTTCCACACTCTGGAAGGTCAGGAGCAGTTGTTGCCGCTCGGCCCGGCTGCTTCGCAAATTGCCATCAAACAGCTCGGTTCCAACGGCGGTGGCTTCTTTGGCATCAACTCCGCCCACCCGTTCGAGAACCCTACCGCTCTTGCCAACTGGCTGGAGATGGTCACCCTGCTGACCCTGGCCGCCGCCATGGTTTTTACTCTGGGTCGCTATGTGAAGGACATGGCCCACAGCCGCGCTATCGTTGCTGCCATGACTATCATGCTGGCACTGGGACTCTTCGTTTCCATCACTCAGGAAATGAAGCTGGATCCGGCCCTGACTCATCTTGCCAGCGAAGCGGGCAACTGGGAGGGCAAAGAGAGCCGCTTCGGCCCGGTGCTCTCTAGTATCTGGGAAGTGGCGACTACCGCAGCCTCCAACGGTTCGGTCAACGCCATGCACGACAGCTTCGCCCCTCTCTCCGGCATGGTCGCGATGATCAACATGCTGCTGGGTGAGGTCATCTTCGGCGGGGTCGGCGCCGGCATCTACGGCATGATGCTGTTCGTGCTGTTGACCGTCTTCCTGTGTGGCCTGATGGTGGGGCGTACCCCGACCTATCTGGGCAAACGCCTGGGCATCACCGAGATGAAGTGGGTCGTCGCCAGCATGCTGGTGATGCCGGTGGGGGTTTTGGTGATCGGCGGCGTCACTCTGCTGATGCCGGATGCGGCCACTATCATCGGTCACGATGGCCCGCACGGCCTGTCACGCCTCATCTATGCCTACGCCTCGGCTGCCGGCAATAACGGTTCCGCTTTTGGTGGTTTTGCTGCCGGTGACAACTGGCAGTGCATCGCCATTGGGTTGGCCATGCTGCTCGGTCGCTTCGGCTACATCATCCCCATCATGGCTATTGCCGGCCAGCTCGCCCGCGGACAACGCCAAGATACGAGCGAAGGGGACTTCCCGATCCGCGGCCCGCTGTTCGTAACATTGCTGATTATTACCGTCTTGCTGATTGGTGGCCTCTCCTTCCTGCCGGTGCTGGCACTGGGCCCCGTGGCAGAACATCTGATGCTGGGAGCTTTCTAATGAGCAAGTCCACTTCAATGAGTCCCGACACCGTACAGGTGAAGGGAAAGCACAAAAAACAGAAATCACAGATCCTGCAGGCCATGGTGGAAGCCCTCTATCGCTTCAACCCCAAGGCGCTGTTCGGCAGCCCCATCCTGTTTACCCTCTGGTTGGCAGCAGTCATGGCGACAGTGGAGTCACTGCTGGGGCAGCCGTTCTCCGGCGTCGCCCCCTCGCTGGCCTGGCAGCTGACAGCCTGGCTCTGGCTCACCCTCTGGTTGCCAACTTCGCCGAAACGCTGGCCGAAGGTCGCGGCAAGGCGCGGGCCGACAGCCTCAAGGCGGGCATGAGCCAGCTCAAGGCCCGTCGAGTGGCTAATGCAAAAGATGGTCAGGGCGAATGGGTACCCGCCACCAGCCTGATGAAGGGTGATCTGGTGCTGGTACGCAGCGGCGAGATGATCCCGGCCGACGGCGAGGTGATCGCCGGTATCGCCTCGGTCAACGAGGCCGCCATCACCGGCGAATCCGCCCCCGTAATCCGCGAATCGGGTACCGATCGCAGTGGTGTAACCGGCAATACCACCGTCGTTTCAGACGAGATCTGGGTGCGCGTCAGCAACAATCCGGGCGAAAGCACGCTGGATCGCATGATTGCACTGGTGGAAGGGGCCAAGCGCCAGAAAACTCCCAACGAGATGGCGCTGGATGCCCTGCTGGTCGGGCTGACCCTCATCTTCCTGCTGGTGGTCGCCACCCTGCCCTGGTTCCTCGACTACAACGGCACCCAAGTACCGCGCCTCTACCTGATCGCGCTCTTTATCACACTGATCCCGACTACCATCGGCGGCCTGCTCTCCGCCATCGGCATTGCCGGTATGGATCGACTGGTGAAACTGAACGTGATTGCCAAGTCGGGCCGGGCCGTCGAAGCAGCCGGTGACGTGCGCACCCTGCTGCTGGACAAGACCGGCACCATCACCTTCGGCAACCGGATGGCTGACGAACTGATCCCGGCCCCCGGCGTTGACCCGGCCCTGCTGGCACAAGCGGCCATGCTGGCCTCGCTGGGTGACAACACTCCCGAGGGTAAATCTATCCTGACCCTGGCGGGAAAGAGCCACACCAAACCGAGCCAGCTGGATGATGACAAGGTGATCCCCTTCAGCGCCGAGACCCGTCTGAGCGGACTGGATCGCAACGCTCACCAATATCGCAAGGGGGCAGTCGATGCGGTACTGAACTACCTCTCCCTCGATCGCAAGGCGGTGCCGGAGCTGGTGCTCAAGTCAGTCGACAACATCGCCCGCCAGGGTGGTACTCCGCTGCTGGTCTGTACCCATGAGCAGCTGCTGGGGGTGGTCTACCTCAAGGACATCATCAAGCCCGGCATCAAGGCCCGCTTCCAGATCCTGCGCCATATGGGGATCCGTACTGTGATGATCACCGGTGACAACCCGAAAACGGCTGCTGCCATTGCTGCCGAAGCCGGGGTGGATGACTTCATCGCCGAAGCGACGCCGGAGAAGAAGCTGGCCTATATCCGGCAGGAGCAGGCCGATGGCCGTCTGGTCGCCATGTGCGGTGACGGTGCCAACGATGCCCCGGCACTGGCACAGGCTGATGTGGGTCTGGCCATGAACGAGGGGACCCAGGCCGCCAAGGAGGCGGGCAATCTGGTGGATCTCGACTCCAACCCCACCAAGCTGCTGGATGTGGTGCTGGTCGGTAAACAGCTGCTGGTGACCCGTGGCGCCCTGACCACCTTCTCCATTGCCAACGATGTGGCCAAGTATTTCGCCATCCTGCCGGCCCTGTTTATCGCCGCCTACCCGCAACTGGGGGTACTGAACCTGATGCAGCTGGGCAGCCCGCAGAGCGCCATCCTGTCAGCCATCATCTTCAACGCCCTGATCATCGTAGCGCTGGTACCGCTGGCCCTGCGCGGTGTCGACCTGAAGGGGTCGGCCGCCAGCCTGCTGCGCCGCAACCTGCTGATCTACGGTGTCGGCGGCCTGCTGGTGCCTTTTATCGGCATCAAGCTGATCGACCTGGTCATTACCGGCCTGGGTCTGGTGTAACGGCATAACCGGGATGCGGGTCAGCCCGCATCCACACAACGAATTCGGAGCATATCCATCATGATCGCAATCAGAACCCTGCTGACCCTGACCCTGCTGCTGGGCGTGGGTTATCCGCTGGCCGTCACCGGACTGGCCCAGCTGCTCTTCCCCTGGCAGGCCAACGGCAGCCAGCTGACCGACAGCAAGCAGCAGCTCATCGGTAGCGCCCTGCTGGGGCAGAAATTCGAGCGGGCTGACTACTTCCATCCCCGCCCTTCAGCCAGTGATTTCAACACCATTGGCGGTAGTGCCAGCAATCTGGGGATGAGCTCACCGCTGCGGGCAGAGTTCGCCGAACAGGCCGCCAAGGCACAGCCTGAAACCAGCTCTTCCGCCATGCTGACCCGCTCCGCCTCCGGCCTCGATCCCCATCTGCCACTCGATGCGGTGCTGGCGCAAGTGGATCGCGTAGCCAGAGAACGTGGACTGGATCCCGCCCAACTGACGGAGCAGGTCAAGTCGGCCACACAAGCTGGCATCCTTGGCCCGCAGGTGGTCAACATTCTCCAGCTGAACCTGCAACTGGATCATCAAAAGGGCGCCTGAGGGCGCGCCTTGCCAATCTGGCGTTGACCTCCATTTTCGACGCGGGCAGTTGGCTCGATAGGGATAAGCATGCGTGATGAGGTAAGGGCTGACGCCCTGCTGGCAAGTCTGGAGCAAGAGCACAAGGGCAAGCTGAAGGTTTTTCTCGGGGCCGCCCCCGGCGTGGGCAAGACCTACGCCATGTTGCAGGCGGTACGGGAACAGGCCAAGGAGGGAGTCGACATCCTGATCGGCGTGGTGGAGACCCACGGCCGGCAGGAGACGCTGGCCCTGCTCGACAAACTCGCCATCCAGCCGCGCAAGGTCCACATGCACCGTCAGCAGCGGTTGGAGGAGATGGACCTCGACGGCTTGCTGGCACGCAAACCGGCCATCGCAGTGGTGGACGAACTAGCCCACAGCAACGCCCCCGGCAGCCGCCACGAGAAGCGCTGGCAGGATGTGGAGGAGCTGCTCAACGCCGGTATCGACGTCTATAGCACACTCAACGTCCAGCATCTGGAGAGCCTCAACGATCTGGTGTGGCAGCTCACCGGTGTCAGGGTCAAGGAGACCCTACCTGACCAAGTGCTGCTGGAGGCCGACAGCCTAGTGTTGATCGACCTTCCTCCCAAAGAACTGCTCGACCGGCTCAAGGAGGGCAAAGTCTATGTCTCCCACCAGGCCAAGGCTGCCCTGCAATCCTTCTTCTCCCTCAACAACCTCACCGCCTTGCGGGAGCTGGCGATGCAGACCGCCGCCAGCCATGTGGAGGGCGATCTGCAACTGCAATGGCAGGCGGCGGGCAAGACAACATTGCCACTGCGGGGCAAGCTGATGGTCTGCCTCGGCAACCAGCACGGGGCCGCGCTGGTGCGCTACGGCCACCGCTTTTCCCAGCGCCGCCAACTGCCTTGGCTGGTGGTTCATGTCGATAGTGATGGGCGGCGCTCCACTGATGTGGAGCAGGCGCTGGCGCTCGCCTCCCAGCTGGGTGCCAAGGTGCTGACCCTCTCCAACCCAGCGGTCGCCAATACCCTACTGGAGACCGCCGAACAGCAGCAGGTCTCCCAGTTGCTACTAGGCAAACCCCATAAGTCACCCTGGCGCCGTTCGCTGGTACAATACCTGCTCAAGCGGGCACAGGGGTTTGAAATCACCTTGGTGGATACTGAGCAGCGCAAACCCAGCCTAGGGTTACAGCCCATTCACCCCAAAGATATTCGCCAGAGTTTGTTGGCTATTGCCATCATGGGGGTGACTTCGGCCACCGTCTGGGGACTCTCCCACTGGCTGCCTCCTGCCTCCCTACCTACGCTTTTTGTGCTGGGGGTACTGGCAACCGCCCTCACCACCAGTCTGGTGCCCGCGACGCTGGCGGCCGTGCTGGGTTTTATCGCCCACAATCTGCTGTTCACCGCGCCCTACTTCTCCCTGAGCGTTGCCAGCAACAGCGATCTGCTCACCCTGTTCGTGCTGCTTATCGTCGGCATGACTGCGGGACGCCTCGCCTCCCGCCAACGGCAGCAGCTGATCGGCCTGCGCGAGACCCAGCAGCTGGGCAATGCCCTGCTCTCCCTCAGTCAGGGGCTGGCGACTGCCAGCAGTCCGGAGGAGGTGCTGAGACAAGGGGCACAAGCGATCTCGCTGGCGCTGGGCCAGCCAACCGTGGTGATCGACAAGGATTTTCACGACCGCCTCGGCAACGAGAAGCACAGACCGGGACAGACCGACAAGGCAGCCATCGACTGGTGTCTGGCCCAGAAACAGAGCGCAGGGGCCCACACCGCGACCCTCAATGCCGCCGAGGCGCAGTATCACCACCTCAGCGATGACCTGGTAATCGGCATAGCGCTGGCCAATCCGCTCTCCTCCTCCGCTGAGCATCAGCTGCAGGCATTGCTCACCGACATTCGCGCCGCGCTGGCGCGGATCGACCTCAACGAGCGGCTGGCCGACAGCCAGTTGCAGGCGGAGACCGATCGGATGCGCGCCGCCCTGCTTTCCTCGGTCTCGCACGACTTGAAGACGCCGCTGGCCACCATCATGGGGGCCGGCAGCACCCTGCTGGAATATGGTGACCGGATCCCGCCGGATGATCGCAACGAACTGCTCCACTCGGTACAGGATGAGGCGCGCCGCTTGCACAGCTATGTGCAGAACCTGCTTGATATGACTCGCATTGGCTCCCCCGACTTTCAATTGAAGCGAGGTTGGGTCGACCTGACCGATCTGGTGGAGAACGCCCGCAAGCGGCTTGACTCCTCCTGGCGCCAGCACAAGCTGCTGGTACACATCGATCAGCATGTGCCCCAGCTCTATGTGCATGGCGCCCTGATCGAGCAGGTGCTGGTCAACATCCTCGACAACGCCTCCCGCTACTCGCCGGCAGGCACCCCCATCGAGTTCAAGGTGATGGTGGCCGAGCCCGACCTTATCCTCGACATCATCGATATCGGGGTCGGTATCGCCGAGTCGGATCGGGAGAAAATCTTCAACCTCTTCTATACCCAGCCGGTGGGCGATTGCGGCAGCCGTGGCACCGGGCTTGGCCTGGCCATTTCCCGTGCTATGATAGAGGTCCACGGTGGCAAGATTTGGGCCTTCTCCGGCCCAAACGGCAACGGCACCTGCATGCGCATTTCCTTGCCACTGACCCTCAACTCACCTGTTACCTGATGGCCACAGTCTTTTTCCATACCAGTAGTTCCTGAAACACATCTCTAACGATGTAAAGGGCCAGCCCTGTGCCTTCCCCAAAACGCTAGCGGCCGCTAGGCTATGGCGCAGTTTGCCCAGAGTTTCTTATAGGGTATTAGGAGTTGGGTAATTGAATGGTGATTGTCCTTTCTTGAGTGAGCGGATAACTGTTTGTCTGGTGAGCGACGATAGAGGGCCCGAGAGGGCTCGGCCAGCATCCCGACGTTGTCGGCAAGCCCGCTCTGCAGCTCAATGAGGACATCGAGGGTGGTGATGTGTGATGTGTTTGGGATCCGGTTCATAGCTGACCTCTCTCTTTCAGGGATACTACGCCCTCAGCGCCGACCACCAGATGGTCTAGTAACCGGACATCGACCAGCGCTAAAGCCTCTTTGAGGGCCTGTGTGAAGACCCGGTCAGAGTGGCTGGGTTCTGGGTCACCACTGGGGTGATTGTGCACTGCGATGATGGCCCCGCAGTTGAGCATCAGGGTCCGTTTGACCACTTCCCGTGGGTAGATGCTGGCGCTGTCGAGGGTACCGCGAAACAGCTCCTCAAAGGTCAGTACTGTAGTGGTCTAATCATCTCGGACACCATTTTAGGTGGTACGGTCGCCGCCATGACCTGAGGTGTTCAATGACAAGATTACGTCGCTCATTTACTGCCGAATTCAAACTCGAAGCCGCATCCCTGGTACTCGACCAGGGATATTCGGTCCCCGAAGCAAGCCGTTCACTGGATGTCGGTGAAACCGTGCTTCGTCGCTGGGTTCAGCAGCTCCAATCCGAACGAACGGGCACAACCCCAATCGGCAAAGCATTGACTCCGGAGCAGCAAAAAATTCAGGAGTTGGAAGCCCGCATCAATCGGCTCGAACGTGAAAAGGACATTCTAAAAAATGTATGGTCTGCTCCTTATCTGCAAGCGTGAACTGATTTCCAGAAGTCGTTTGCGTCAATGTATCCGGCCTGTCTGTGAGCCGTTCTCTGGCTCTGGCCTTGATGGGATCCGCACGTCGTCGTCCTAATAAAACTACCAGTCACGAGAGACTGCTTTTTTAGCCAGGCTGCAACGTCGTGGGGTGAACGCTTCTGTCATCTGTTTTTGGCTCGCAAAACCGGGTATGAGTTCTATCTGTTAAACGGTTGTGCTTGCGTTGGGATATGGTCGGTAATCCCTGCCGGATGTCAGTACTTTCCAGCAAATTCGCATTATCTTGTTGGCCAGGGCGATAAGGACCACATGATGGTGATGGCCGACCTCCAGCCTGGCGACCCATTCGCCTAACAATGATTTGTCACGCTTCATGTGAATTTTCAGCGCTTTGGCGCCCTGAATAACCATTTGCCTCAAATAGTTATTGCCACGCTTACTGATCCCGCCGAGCAAAGATTTGCCACCCGCTGAATATTGTCTGGGAACCAGCCCCAACCAAGCCGAAAGATCGCGGGCTTTCTTGAATTGTGAGCCATTGCCAATTGCGGCAATTAACGCGGTTGAGACAATCGGTCCAATGCTGGGGACGGTGCTGACTTTTTGGCACAAACTCGATGCGCTTGAGGCTTGCCCGAGCATGAGGCTCATCTCATCAATCTGAATATCCAGCTGTTGCCACCGTTCTCTCAGGCGCAATACAAGGGCGCGGATAAAATCAGGCAAGCCATTCTCGGCATCTTCAAGGATTGCCGGTGGGGCTCGTTCGAAGACTTTTCTGCCCGCCGGTACGGTGAGCCCATATCCCAGCAGCAACGCTCTCATCTGATTGACCGTGGCGGTACGTTCAATGATGAAACGTTGACGGACGCGATGAGTCGCCTGCAAGGCCAACTGTTCATGAGATTTCAACGGGACACAGCGCATAGTGCCTCTGCTACCAGCCTCGGCAATCGCGGTGGCATCGTTGAAGTCATTCTTGTTCGATTTGAGGTAGGGCTTAACAAATTGAGCGGGAATAATCTTGGGCTCGAACCCCGCCTGTTGAAACAGTCGTCCCCAGTATTGCGAACCAGGACATGCCTCGAAGGCAACCCGACAGGGTGGGGTCGTACTGATGAACTGTTTCAGTTGTGAACGAGTGAGCTTTTGCTTGGTCAATACGTGCCCCATGCGATCCATAGCCACCAGGTGAAACCAGTTTTTACCTAAATCGATCCCGTAAATGTAAATCTGCGCTTGAGTCATGATGAGCCTCCTTGATGCTGACTCCAGCATAGCGGGGTGGATGGAGCAGACCATCCCATTAGGCTACAGCTCTCTTGATGGCGGACGAGTTCACACGTACGCGCTGATAGACCGATTAAGGGAGCAAGCCCCCATCACCCTGGTCTGCTGCGCTTTCGATGTTCCCACCTCCTGCTTTTACGATTATCTGGCTCGCAGGCGGACGATTAACCGTGAGCGCATGCAGCAGCGCTGTGAGTTGCGCCGGCTGTTCAAAGCGAGCCGGAACTCGGCAGGCAGCCGTGCCTTGATGTCGATGATGCGGGAGTTGGGGTATCAGATTGGCCGATTCAAAGTACGTAACCTGATGAAGGAAGCCGGGTTGGCATCCAAGCAGCCGGGCGCACACCGTTATAAGGTGGCACAGTCTGAACGACCGGACATTCCCAATCTGCTGGCCCGCGAATTTGATGTCCAGCAACCCAATCAGGTGTGGTGTGGCGATATCATCTACGTCTAGGCAGGTGGCCGTTGGCATTACCTGGCGGCGGTGCTTGACCTGCATACCCGGCGGGTTGTGGGGTGGGCGATGTCAGATAAACCAGATGCCGAGCTGGCCATCAAAGTACTTGAGATGGCGTATCAGCAGCGGGGTTGTCCGTCCGGCGTGCTGTTTCACTCTGACCAGGGCAGCCAATATGGCAGCCGGGCATTTCGGCAACGACTGTGGCGCTATCGTATGACCCAGAGTATGAGCCGACGTGGCAACTGTTGGGAGCGTCAATGCGCCGATGGAGCGGTTGTTCAGAAGCCTGAAGTCAGAGTGGCTACCGGTAACGGGATACATGAACCAACGGGAGGCGAAACGGGATATCAGCTATTACCTGATGGATTACTACAACTGGCGGCGTCCACATCACCACAATAACGGGATACCGCCAGCAGAGGCCGAAAATCGGCTTAACTCTGTGTCCGGATTTAGTTGACCACTACAGTATACCGCTGTGGCTGCTTCCACGGAGAGGACGTTGAATACATCCAGGCCGTGTGCATCAAGCCTTTGTTTGAAACGTTGGCGTAAATTCGCGTCAGGCAGGATGAAATTGGAGATCCGCAGTGAGGAGAGGCCAAAGCTCTTGCTAGAGGATGTCGCCACGACCAGATGTGACAGCAGATGGTCAGGCAACGTGAGCACTGAACAGTGTTGATGACCATTTAGCTACAAATCCGCCCATATCTCATCGGAGATGAGGGTAACCTTGTGCTGCTGGCAGAGGACTGCAAGGGCATGAAATTCCGCTTGCTCCCAGGCTCTACCAGTTGGATTGTGTGGGTTGCAGAGGATCATGACGGTCGGTTGCTCTCGGATGAACAACTGCTCGAGATGGCGCAAATCCATCTCGTAGCGTGCCCCTTCACGACGTAGCGGGTTGTCGAGCAAGCGACGCTCATTCAAGCTGATGATTTTGGCAAAGGAGCCATAACAGGGACCTTGTATTACCACGCAGTCACTGGGACAAGTGAGCATCTGCAGCAGCGAAATATCTGGAGTGACCATCTTCGATGGACTGGATCCACTTTCGTTTAATAGTGAGCCGGTGGCGACGGGCAAACCACTGTTGTACCGCCTCAAAGTAGTTGTCACGACGCTCGCTGAGCCCGTCCACACGACCCTGCAGCTTGAGCAAGTCCCTGTCAGCAGAGGGGCGTAAAAGGATTAGGGGCGCAATAGCGCCCCTAATCCTTTTCCAATACATTTCGGGCGAGTGATCAAATTAGAGCCAGAGAGTGTATCCCGTGGTAGCCCACATAGAGCCCCACCAAAATGATCAACGTGCCTGAAAAATAGGGTGCTTTCCTGGCAAATTCACCAAATCCACTCCAGCGTTTAGATACGTGCTTCACACTGAGGGCCGCAAGTGCGCCTGAGGCGACCATGGTCACGGCAAGACCAATACTGAAGCCTAGAACCAGCGTGGCGCCAAGTGCAATCTTCTTCAATTGCAGGCAGAGCAGCAATACAGTGATGGATGCCGGACATGGGATTAATCCACCGGTAAGGCCGAACATCACGATCTGTCCGGTTGTCACCTCTCGTCCGGCAAAGCGGCGGCGAATATCATTTGCATGCGCCAGCTCATGGGGGTCTTGATAGCCTGTATCGGCGATATCCAAGCCTTCTTCCTGAGGTTCATGATGATGGTCATGTTCTGTAAACATCACCCGGTACTCATGACCGTGATTGTTGTAGTTGATACTCAACTTGGCCACAAACTCATGGGGCTCAGGGATAATCTGCTCAGATTCAAGATATTCACCGCAATGCACAAAGGAGAAGGTGTGATGCTCCCCATCAGGGCGTTTTGTTTCGAGTTGGACCTGCTTGGCAGATAAGGAGCTACTGCAATTACCACCTTGGAATAAGCGAAAACGAGGCGGCACACCGTCTTCATATACCTCTAGCCACAAGGTTCCATGGGGGGTGTCAATGTATTTCACCTCACTATGGTCATGGTGGTGATCATGATCGTGCTCATGGGCGTGTTGCTGATTGCGCCAAGTACGCCACAACATCCATAGCGCCACCCCGATAATGAGGATCGCTGAGACTATTTGCAGGTAGGGCTCTGTTGTTTCAGCGCTCCAGTTACGACCAAAATACATTCCCGCCATGGCAATTGCCCACACCACAGCCGTGTGTGAAATGGTTGCCGCCAAGCCCAGCAGGACGGCCTGTGTCAGCGTACCACGCACAGCCACAATGAAGGCCGCCATCATGGTCTTGGAATGACCTGGCTCCAGTCCATGCAACGCTCCCAGCAATATTGCACTGGGTATAAACAACCAGGCATTGCCTTGCTGCAAAAGGGTAGAGAATTCGTTCATTGGATGCTCTCGTTGGTGTGTTAGACTGGAGCACATCATACTCCCACCCAGTATGAATATACTACCCCCTAGTATATTTTCTGGTTAACAAAGAGACAGAAACATGCACACCATCAAAGACAAGGCAAAGTTGCTGGCACGAGTAAGGCGCATTCAGGGGCAAACGGCAGCACTGGAAAAGCAGCTGTCCGAGGAAGGTGATTGTACTGCGGCACTGCAACAAATCGCGGCAATCCGTGGAGCGGTAAATGGCCTGATGACAGCGGTCATTGAAGGACACCTGACGCACCATTTAGTTCAAGAACCGGAGCTGGAACAGCGACAGAAGGACTTGGATGCTGTCTTGCAGGTACTGAAATCCTACCTTAAGTAGCCATTAAGCCGAACCCTGCAATCCAGTGTTGAACGAGGCTAAGCTGATGTGGTGTGACAGTATCCTCCCTATTAGGGATCTAACCGCCAGCACCATAGATCATTCGGGTTGTCATCAGAGACGACCGGTGTGCATTTGGGGAGCGTGTTGAGCACGATGTTGATTTCGGCCAAAGAAGGGATTGGAGAAACCTTCCCTTCATCTTCTTTGTACCACTGGGCAAATTCATCTGTTGTGAAGTTGTAGTACCCTGCTTGCGGGTCATTGAGCTGGTGACTAGGGTGTTGCCAATTGTAGAAACCATACTGCAGCACTAACGCCGTGGCTTTTTCTTGAGTTAGCTTCATTGATGCACCTCCATTTCCTCAGCCCTTGAGTGTAGGTACTCGGTTGACACTTTGTCGCGCGCTGCTTGGCGCCCCCCAGAGCAGTAATGACAGACTACGCTAGTCACCGCTGCTCTTGAGGTTGTCATGGAGTCTGTGGTTGTTCATCTTTGATGAAGATGTCGCGCATGATCGGGCTCTTGGACTGTGATAGGTGGCTGAGAAGTGGCAAACGAATAGCTTTCCAACACATGGACGAATACGTTACCCAGCACCCATCCTGTTATTGCACTGGCAATTAGGATCACAACTGCAAGCAAGATATCGCTGATAATAAATTTCATCACGCACCTCATGCCAGATCGCCAGCTCAGCTTTTGGCTGTCACCGTAATGCATTGCATCTGGTACCTCTCAACACGATGCGCAGTATCTCGTCATAACGTAATGTAGTTACCAAATAGTAGTGCCAATTTCCATACCCTTTGAGAAGGTACTTTCAAAGCAGCCGATCAACGACAAAGGCCACGATGTTGCCACGTGGTGCCTGGTATTGGCTTCAATCTGATACGATAATGGTTCGTTTAGTTATGCAAATTGGGCCGCTCGGTGACTTTTAGCCCGCAGTTTCGGATGCAAGCTGACCGGTCCTCGCCAGCTCTACACCGACCAGATCATCTTTACCTTCTTGGTGCTCAAGGGGATTTTCAGCCTCTCCCTGAATGCGACCCAAGGGCTACATGACTCCCTGTTCGAGTTGATGAATGTGCCGCTGTGCGCCCCGATTACCGCGGTGTCAGCAAGCGGGTCCGTACGGTGAAGGTGGTGTAACCTTTCACCTCAATCGGGTAGTCGAGAAGCTAGGGGCGAGCAGTAAAAGCTAGACGATATCTTGGGCGCTCAAGCGGGGACTGGTGCGGCTCAATATCGATACGGCATTAGTGAGAAATGTTAATGGGGGTGACCAATAGTTCTAGCTGACGCAATTCATTGCGTGATGTATGGAGTTTAACGCTAACAATAAAACTCTTGCTGGTTTTATGCTCTTTCTGACGCAACATCTTGTTGCTGATTGGGGCAGTGTCGTGGCAGGTGTTTGTAAGTTATTGATAATTAACAGCTAAATAAAGTGATATAGTCACTGCTGATAGGCTGGTCGAGTGCTATCTCGTTTAACCAACCTATTTAGGAGCATACACATGCCAAATCCATGTTATATCAGCATCGAAGGTAAAACCCAGGGCAATATCACTGCTGGAGCCTTCACTTCTGACCCCGTCGGCAACATCTTTGTGCAAGGCCACGAAGACGAGATGCTGGCTCAAGAGTTCTAGCACGTCGTGACCGTACCGATCGACCCACAATCCGGTCAACCGGCTGGCCAGCGTGTCCACAAGCCGTTCAAGTTCACCGTTGCGCTGAACAAAGCTGTGCCACTGATGTACAACTCCCTGGCCTCCGGTGAGATGCTGCCGAAAGTGGCCCTGAAGTGGTTCCGCATCTCTGTTGAGGGCAAGCAGGAACACTTCTTCTCTACCGTGCTGACCGATGCCACCATCGTTGACATCGACTGCCAGGATCCGGCGAAGTCTGACTTCACCCAGCTGATCCAGGTCTCTCTGGTCTATCGCAAGATTGACTGGGAACACACTGTAGCCGGAACCTCTGGTAGCGATGACTGGTGTGCGCCTATCGAGGCCTAAACCCGCTTTCTTGCCTTGCTATTCCTTGTAAGTCATCTCGTATGTTGTGGCCGGTGTGCACCGGCCTTTTATCCATTTTTTCTCCGGACAGTCTTGGGCTGCCGGAGGCTTTATGCTTTGCCATCCCCCTGCCTATAAGTCGAAGCCGTGCTGGTGAATGCGGAGTGATGGCAAAGCAATAAGGGCGTTCTGTTATGCAGACACACCCGTCATGTTACTTATCTTTGGTGACAGCTTGTGTACCAGAGAGGGCGGTAGCATGGTGTTTTGACAAGTTTCAGGTGCAGTTTCGAAAGGTGATAGGGATACATCATGGCTAATCAGACCGGATTGTAATTCACCGTTAAGGTGGGAGCGCTGCCTGCTCCCACCTTTGTAAGGCATTGAAATGACGGTATAAACCGGCAATGTCATTGACTTGGTCGCCGCCAATGGCGCGCAGCAGTGCAAAATCGAGCATGGCGGGGGTGATGGCGCGCTGACGTCATGCGTCACAGTTGGTTGCTTCTCTGCTGTGTTGCTTTCACACACATGCTTTTTTAAGTTACAGTAGCTGGAGCAATCGTTTTTATTTATTCAATAAGTTTAATGTGGACGGGGGCTCAATGAAAATGTCGTCACGCTTGAAGCAATGGCAATGGATTCACAAAGAAGCAACTATTAATGAACTCATAGAAAAGTATCCAAAAGAGTGGGATGTTGTATATTTAGAATTGTCTAATGTTTATGCCAATGGTAATGTGAGCTCATTGCAAGAACATATCAAAAAAGAATCCATGCAATCATTTATATCCGCTTCAAGTCTCAGGGGGGGGAGTATAAGCCATAAATCATGGCAAGCAACCTTATCAAAGGCAATTAGAACTCGCATGCTTACTCTAGCTGTTAAAAACCATCTGTTGAAAACTGCTACCGGAGTTTCACACGGAAAGGTTAAGTTTAACTACATTAATGCTGTTTTAGCACAGAAACTATTATTTTCACATGGGTTAACCAGGAAGCCTGTTTCCAATTTATGGTTTCACATTATTTGGCCATTCCTTTGGCAAAAACGCTTCCTTATGCCTTTGGTTCAACCCAAAGGGATCTATTGTTTTTACTCCAAAAAACTAATCCATGAACTGGCAAAAGTGATAAGAGGACAGTTATGCATTGAAGTGGCTGCTGGCGATGGATTGTTGTCAGAGTTCCTTATCGGTGCTGGGGTTGATATAAAAGCTACTGATAATTACAGCTGGGAACATGCAATTGAATACTCCGAGTCGGTTTTTAAAATGGATGCTCATTCTGCTCTAAGAAAATTCAAACCTGAAGTTGTTGTGTGTTCTTGGCCTCCCACAAATAATTCTTTTGAAAAAAATATATTCGACTCAGGAAGTGTTAATTTATATATATTGATTGGTAGTCGCCATAAGTTTGCCTGTGGGAATTGGAAGGATTATTTATCTCAAACAAATTTTTCAATGGAGGAAAAACCCAATCTTAGTAAATTGGTATTTCCGCCTGAGTTAGACCCTGTGGTGTATTTTTTCAGGAGAATATAACGTAATTAATCTCAGCATTAAAAAGAAATGATGTACCATAATCTATTTTTTTAAGTATTCCTTGAAATTTAATGATATTTTCTTAGTTAAAAATCGAATAAACCATTGATAAATAGTTTTTTCCGATCGGTATGTCTGTATGTACAGATCTAGTTATCACCTGACGTGGCTCGCGAGTAGGACGTCCGCTTATGTGGTGGTATGGAAAAAGGGGCTCGATAAGCCCCCGTTGTGTATCTGTCAACTGGTAACGACGGGACACTACATAGGTTTTAAGCTGTTGAGAAGACGTGAGATTATATCCTCATCACTTTAAGAACACAGGCTAGGTTGGGCGTCAAATATGATACAGCGTGGATGCTCAAGCACAAACTGCTGCAAGCGATGAAAGAGTCCGATGACAAGCAGCCTGTCAATGGCATCATTCAGCTTGATGATGTCTACTGGGGTGGTGAACGGCGTGTGGTGGTAAACGGGGGCGGGGTGAGGTGGGCAAGACGCCGTTTGTGGCGGCAATAGTCCTGAACAAGGAGGGTCATCCAATCACGATGCGAATGACGGTGGCCGATGGATTTAAAACCAGGCCTATTGCTGATTGGACCAAGCGGCATGTTGCCAGTGGTAGCGCAGTGATTTCCGATGGGGTGACCTGTTTCAGGGCGGTCAAGGAGGCCAATTCTGAGCACCTGGGTGTCATAACCGAAGGTAACCTGGATTGGCGGGAACATCCGGCTTTCAACTGGGTAAACACGATAATAGAGAATGTAAAGAGCTCGCTGCGCGGAAGTTGCCATACGCTCTATTTACCGAAGCATCTTACGGAATATTGCTTTCGGTTTAATCATCGTTTTGACCTCAAGAGCATGTAGGTTGCATTGGGCCATACGGTAGTAGCAAGCCCTCCGATGCCATATCGGCTCTTGGAGTTGGCAGAAGGTCATGGGTAATCAGGCAATAAATTTAAGGGAAAATTAATTTTTCTGTCGCTTATGTTTTGGCAAGATACCATCAACGGCCAAAAAAAGAACATGGAAGGAAGCGGTCATCTGGCCGCTTCCTCCATTTATTTGGTCGGTAGTTCTCCAGCTACAAAATCAGCCCACGCATCCATCATAGGCCGACGTTGATCGAGCAAGTCCGTTCGGTGGTATGCTGCTTCGACCTTGTTCTGTACTGTATGCGCTAAGGCTCGTTCAGCGAGATCTCTGGCATAGCCTTGCTCGCTGCACCAATCTCGAAAGCTGGAACGAAAGCCATGAGCAGTTGCCATTCGGCCAGGAGTACAGCTCTCCGCTTTGGCCCTTCTCAGAAACATCGTCAACACTGTGTCTGAAAGCGGTACCTGGTCTCTGGGAGAAGGGAATACCAACTCGTCATGTAATCCCCTTAACCCAATCAGGATTTCGATGGCACGAAGAGATAATGGAACACGATGTTGTTGCTTGGCCTTCATACGCTCAGCAGGCAAGGTCCAGACCCTTACTTCCAAGTCTACTTCTGACCACTTCATGGCTCTGACTTCACCTGAGCGGCATGCAGTCAGGATCAAGAACTCCAGCATGGAGCGGGTTACATCGTACTGTTGCGCTGTTCTCAGGTGCTTTTGCACAAATGCAGGGATATCACGCCAAGGCATCGCGGGCTGGTGTTCAACCCTCACTGATTTGCTGGGTTGGGCCGGCAGTAAGTGACCCACCACATCTACTGGGTTTGCGGAGGTATAGCCGTGAGCCCATGCCCAAGCCATCACTGCGTGTAGGCGCTGCTTAACACGGCTTGCTGTTTCCGGGATCGTCAGCCATATCGGTTGCAAAACGGAAGCGATATGGGCTGGAGTGATGGCATCAATGGAGATAGGGCCAATGGTAGGAAAGGCATATTGCTCCAATGTGGTGATCCATTGCTTACCGTGCTTGGGGTTCTTCCAGCCGGGTAGCAAGCTTTCGTAAACCAGTCTGGCAGATGCTTCCAAGGTCGGGATCTTCGGCTTGCTCTGCACCTGCAGCCGGATCTCTAGTGGGTCCAGATTATTCGCCAGCTGTTCTCGCATTACCTGGGCGTCTCGAGCTGCGTCAGCGATAGAGATCTCAGGATAAGTCCCGAGGCCAGCGTTACGTCGTTTCTTCGTCAGTGGGCTGACATAGCGGAACACCCACTTTCCTCTGCCCCTGGTGGTAGAAGGGTGTAGCGTCAACCCAGTGACGCCACCATGAGCAAGAGGCTTATCTTCAGGCTTGATGCTACGAGCTTTGGTATCGGTAAGGATTGCCATCAGGTAACCTCCTTGAGAATTGAATATGCCACGCAGTATGCCACCAAGCATGCGCGGTGGTAATATGTGATTGGGATGGATTGGACAGTGTTTGGTTCTAATTCACTGATAGTAAAGGTGGTATTGGATTTGTGTGGAGTTGATTGGACATGATTGCGGCGGTCACCTCCTCCGCCATCTTTAGAAAAGCCCTCGGCAACCAACTTGGTTGCCGGGGCTTTTTGCTATCCGGGTGCCGGTGTTTTCGGATCATGACGTTGTGGTGGATGTTGGCGGCTGGTGTTTATTGAGTACCAGCAGGGTGAGCAGGCAGCAGGCGGCGCCGGCGTAGAAGGTGAAGGCGGGGCCCAGGTTGTCCCACAGCAGGCCGGCCAGCAGGCTGGCCAGCAACATGGCGAGGCCGCAGACGAGGTTGAAGAAGCCAAACGCGCTGCCGCGCAGATCCGCCGGGGCCGTGGCGGCCACCATGGCGGCCAACAGCCCCTGGGTCATTCCCATGTGAATGCCCCACAGCATCACCCCTGCCAGCAGCACGACCCAGTGGGTGCTGGTCGCCAGCACCAGGTCGGCGGCAATTAGCACCAGCAACCCCCAGATCAGCAGGGTGCGGTGGCTCATGTGATCCGAGAGGCGGCCGAACGGGTAGGCGCTGAGGGCATAGATCAGATTCATCGCCACCATGACCAGCGGCACCAGCGCCAGCATCATGCCGCTTTGTTGGGCACGCAGCACCAGAAAGGCTTCGCTGAAGCGGGCCAGGGTAAACAGGGCGCCGATCAGCAGCACCCAGCGATAGGGTTTACCCAGCCGGCGCAGGTTGTCGCGCCGCAGGGGGTTGCGGCGCTCGCGCCCATCGCTCTCTTTGGGTTCCCGCAGGCCGATGGCGAGCAGGGTGACCGAGGCCAGCCCAGGAATGACCGCCAGCCAGAAGATAGCGCGAAAGTCATCGTGCCAGAGCAGCATCAATCCCACGGCCAGCAGTGGCCCCAGCAGGGCACCGACCGTGTCGAGGGACTGGCGCAGGCCAAAGGCGGCGCCGCGCAGCTCAAGGGGGGTGAGGTCGGCCACCAGTGCATCGCGGGGGGCGCCCCGAATGCCTTTGCCAATCCTGTCCAGCAGGCGGGCGGTCAGTATCAGCCCGCTGCCAGTGGCGATGGCGAACAGCGGCTTGGTCAGGGCTCCCAGCCCGTAACCCAGCAGGGCCAACCCCTTTCGTCTCCCCAGATAGTCGCTCAAGGTGCCGGAGAAGACCTTGACCATCAGTGCCGTGGCCTCCGCCATCCCTTCGATGAGCCCGATGGTGAGGGCGCTGCTGCCG
>Ga0224722_1000319_pt1 | contig 28680 bp, 26 predicted proteins | sample Balambano_FR1_Me_FD_161646 | JGI IMG/M metagenome (GOLD analysis project Ga0224722, IMG submission 161646) | Freshwater sediment microbial communities from Lake Towuti, South Sulawesi, Indonesia - Balambano_FR1_MetaG | ecosystem: Environmental > Aquatic > Freshwater > Lake > Sediment | place... | reverse complement strand
GTCACTGCCCCCCGCCCTGCAACTCCTGCGGCAACCCCTGTCCCTGTCACTCCCGGACAACAGGTGCCCCTCACAACGTTGCAAAACGCCGTTGTGAAGAATATGCTGGTTAGTCTAGAAGTGCCGACTTTCCATGTGGGCTACACCATTACCACCGACAATCTGGACAAGCTCTACAAGCAAATCAAGTCTAAAGGGGTGACGATGACGGCTCTTCTGGCCAAAGCGGTTGCCATGACGCTGCAAAAGCATCCTCTGGTGAATGCCAGTTTTGCCAACCAAAGTATCAACTATCCAGCTTCAATTAACGTGGCTGTCGCCGTGGCAATGGATGATGGCGGCTTGATTACCCCCGTCCTGCAAAATGCCGACAAGATAGATATTTACAGCCTGTCTCGAAGCTGGAAAGACTTAGTGGATCGGGCCAGAGCCAAGCAACTGCAACCGGATGAATACAGTACAGGCACGATCGCGATTTCCAACCTGGGGATGTTCGGTGTGGATCGCTTTGATGCCATCCTGCCCCCCGGTATGGGGTCGATTTTGGCGATCGGCGCATCTCGACCTACCGTGGTCGCCACCGAGGATGGCCTGTTAGGTGTGAAACGACAAATGCAAGTCAACATCACCTGCGACCATCGTGTGATTTACGGTGCCCATGCTGCCGCATTCTTGAAAGATTTGGCGGCGCTGATCGAAACCAATCCTCAATCTCTAACGTTGTAGTTCAACTCTGGAATGGTGATGGTAGATTTTCCAACAACCCTCGATGAAGCGATCGTTCAGGCTCAGGCTGCCACTCAGTCAGCGCTGGAAGCAGGCTACAGCCGCTTGCAAATCGAAATCGCCATTCCCGAACTCAAGCCCATGGAGCCAGCCCTCCAGTACTTGCCCATCCTTGATGGATACGGCACACACCTCAAAGTATTTTTCACTGACGCTGGTGCGGCCGCCTTAGCTCGGCGAGATTGGGCGGGTACGCCTTACACCATTCAAAGTATTGATATCCAGGGCACCCGCCAAACAACACCAGTCGAGCAGTTGATTGAACCTGAAGATGAAGCATTTGTGTTCGTTTCACCTTCAGCGGTGGAGGTGGGGTTGGTGGAACAAATGGCGAATGCTGCGGGTGATCGTCCCGTCATCCTGTTTAATCCTCGCTTGGAAGATGTCAGCATTGTGGGCATCGGGTTCGCGGCGCGCAAACTACGAGAACGGTTCCTCAATACGATCGAACCTTGCTACTATTTGAAACCTCTAGAAAATTTGGCGATTCTAAAGCTTTATCCCTCCCTCTGGCAGGTTTGGGCAGAATCGGTGGAAGGCTACACCCTTGTGGCTGAAGACCCGCAAAAACCAACGTTGGAGCGGCTGGATGAAATTCTCACGGAAGTGATGGGAGTCAAGCAAACGCCAACTCAAGGGATGTTTGCCGGATTACAAAGAATCTTGCGGGCGATCGGACGGTAACAGCCGACCAACTTGTACTGCTGCTTAAACGCGCTGCAACATGCACCAATAAAGGCCAAATGAAGTTTTAATCCTTCTGTGTAATGTTTAAGGGATTCCATGGGAGTGACCTGTGGAAACGGGGCATAATGAGCGTAGTGCTTCAGATCACTGCATCACAAGACTGAGTAGAGATCGTTTGCGCTAGCAAATGTTTAGTGCTGTCTACAGAAAGGCGATCGCATGAGCGGAACGGGTCATCGTCGGATCATCATCGGAGATGTTCATGGGCATTACAAAGGGCTAATGACATTACTGGAGACGATCGCACCCGGAAATCACGATCAGGTTTACTTTCTGGGTGATTTGATCGATCGGGGGCCAGACAGTGTGGATGTCGTAGATTTTGTGCAGCAAAACGGCTATATCTGCCTGCTCGGCAATCATGAACAACTCATGATTGATTCTTTTCCTAATGGCAGACCGTTCACCCCCGCCCTGCAAGCATGGCTTTACAGCGGTGGGCGAGCTACAGTCGCAAGCTACGGTGAATCGGGAATTCTGCTTGATCACCTCGATTGGATGAAGACGCTGCCGACCTACCTCGACCTTGGGGATTTGTGGCTGGTTCACGCTGGAGTGCATCCCTTGCTGCCGATCGAGACCCAATCTACCCAAGAATTTTGCTGGATTCGAGACGAGTTTCACAGCATGGACAAACCCTACTTTGCCGACAAACTCATCATCACCGGACACACCATCACCTTCACATTACCTAAGGTTGTCCCTGGAGAAATTGCCCAAGGTTGCGGCTGGTTGGATATTGATACAGGCGCATATCATCCCAAAAGTGGTTGGCTAACAGGATTAGACATTGCCAACAAACTGGTTTACCAGGTGAACGTTTTTACCGAGACCACACGCACCTTACCATTGGATGAAGCGTTAGCCCGAATTGAACCAAAGCAAGTCGTGGCGCATCGACAAGCCTTGCTTAATCGCTAGATCACACCGTATTGCTAAGGACTAAGCAGTACGTTGCCGTAGCTCATCTAGCTAGGTCATTCAAGTGGATGAGGGCGATCGAGTGAGGTAACCCGTACTTTAAAAACATGCAGGCATTATGAAAAACAGCCTGTGTTGGTAACGATTTGGTTAGAAGGAGTAAGGGGGCATGTTGTATACCTTGAGTCAACTGAAGGAGATCTTAGACGGGTTGGGCTATAACCTGGGCCCAGATGGCTTAAATGGCAACTACGACAATTCACTAGATATGTTTACCCAGGCTGCCATTCAAGAACTACAACTTCACTATCACCTGGCTCCAACCGGAAGACTTGATGCAACCACAGATCAATTAGTGAGACAAATCATCCGAAATCTCCAGCAAAATTTAAACCAGCTTGTGGATGCGAACCTGCCCATCAACGAGTTCTATGGCCCGCGGATGGTGCAAGCAATTAAAACCTTTCAGCATCAATACGGCTTGCCAATCACCGGAGTCGCTGGAGCGGTGGTTCGACAAAAGCTAGAAGAAATCGTTCATGCTCACTTACGGACACCAGCCTGAATGATGGGATTCCCTGGTATGTGCTTATGTCACCAATGCATCTTGGCGGGAATAACTCTTCAGTCTGTTGAAGCTCAAAGGCAGACTTAATCAGGATTTTGCCTTCTGCCTTCCTACTTCCTTATTGCACTAGCTAGACGCACTTGTGTAAAACCGTAAGGCAAATCGCCAAAAAGCACTGGAAAACCACAGCAGGAAACCAGCCAAAACCGCCGCCCCTACAGTCCATCCAATTTCACCACGCCGCAGAATGACTTCTGCCGGAATCGTTGTCAAGAAGGCCACCGGAACCACAAAGGTAAAGAAAATTCGGTAGCTCATGGGATATGCCACCATCGGGAACCGCCCAGCTTCCAGCAATCCCCGTAGCACTTCTGTCACGTTGTAGATTTTGACGAACCAGACACTCATGGCTCCCAACATAAACCAAAGACTGTAGAGAATAACAAATCCAAAGCTGAGCGGAACTAGCCCAAGTAAATAATTGGTTACGCCTAACCCTAATTTGCTGCCGGCATACACCACCATGACCGAGCCAAACAATAAATCAGGTAATCCCCAGGGTGAAATTGTATGCGTTGACAGCCAAAACTGCGAATTGATCGGCTTCAGCAGCACGAAATCCAACGTCCCCTGCTGGATGTGCCGCACAATGCGGTTCAAGTTAGGAGCCAGGAAAGTGGCAGAAAATCCTTGCAGCAGCGTAAAGATCCCCAGGACAACTAACGCCTGTTCCCACGACCAATTTTGAAAGCTATAGCCAGTTCGATAAAACAGAAATAGCCCAAACAAGCTCCCAATCAATCCGCCCAAGCTGCTGAGAGCAGCAATTACAAAGTTGATGCGGTATTCCAACTCGGCAGACAGGGCGGTTGACCAAAAAAGCTTCAAGACGTGCAAATAGCGTTTCAATGCAACAACTCCAAGCGATCGCAGATGGACTTCTGCTCAAATTGTAGAGAATGGCACATCTAGCAGCGCGAATCAGATAGCGTAGCAGTTGAACAATATTTTCTAGACTCATAAAATAGTCTGGATTCGCCCTAATTGCCCTTTGCCTTTGGGCTGGTTTGAGATAATCTCTAAAGGCGACTACTGCTTCTCTGGCAATTGCGTCCATCACCAGCCCCGTCCCAAGCCCATGTCACAGTTTGAGCATCCATCCGACTTTGAGAAGGTTCTCATCAGTCTCTTTGAACAAGAAGGCTGGAAAGCGAAACCTGCCCCCGCAGGTACAAAAGGCTATGAGATCGAGTTAGAGCGCGATGGCGAAACCGTTGCGGTGCAAGTCCGGAATCAGCGGGCAAAGGTGCATGCGGGGCAGCTAGAAAAGTTCATCGATTTTCTAGAACAGCCTATGGCAGCCCGGTTTAACCGAGGGTTTTTGATTTCCACATCTGGCTACACCCCTTCGGTCTTCACTTTCATGCGGACGGAGGAAGTCGTTGATATTGCGTTAGGAAGTTTCCGCGATAATCAAATCATCTGGGAAGACGGAGAAATCCCGCCCCCGCCCCCTCGCCCTCAACTGACCTACATTGGGGTGTTTACATGCAAAGGGGGAGTGGGCAAAACAACCATCAGTGCGCATCTGGCTGGTGCTTTTGCGCTCAATGGCTATGATGTGATACTGATTGATCTCGATCGCCAGAGCAACCTGCGCAAACTGTTAGGCGACGGCGTTTACTTACCTGGCCCCAAGGGTCAATTGGGCGCGACGATCACCGTCCTCAACTACAGCGAGTGGAACGAGGAGGAGTATCCTGATGCGCGCATTGTGATCTGTGACTGTAGCCCCGAATACGACGCAAATCCGGAGGAGTTTCTCCGCAAGTTTAATTACTGTATTATCCCCACAACCTTAAATCCGCTGGGGATTAACAAAAATGCAGACGTGATCAAGCGCACTTTTTCCGCCATTCGGCGCTTAAACGACACTGCCGAGTTGTTTGTGCTGATTAACAACTATCACAGTGAAGAAGATCGGCGGAATGGAATTTTGAACGACTTGCTGAAAACTGAATTTGAGCTGATGATGACGGATGATACCCGCTGTCACTACATCGATCCCGACAAGGTCGCGATTCGCTACAGTAAACAACTGCTTTATTGGGGCTATCACATTGTGGAGAATGGCAAACCGCAACTCGCCTTTCGCGAAGTGGGTGGTCGTTCGCTCCCCCGCACCGACTTCCTCAAGCTATTGGACTATTTAGAAGACCACACGGGGATCGAAGCTACTAAAACTCAGAACGTGAAGCTGTAGTCAATTCAAGCGGGGGTACGCCTAAGCACCCATGCCGGAGTATTGCCGCAAGCCCCGCTTCCAGAGCCAGCGATAGAGCAGGAAAAAGGCGATCGACCAGCCCAACATCACCAGCAGACTCCGCCCGACATCCACCGGCAAGCCGACCAGCAAACTGGCCGGAAAGTGAATCAGGTAAGGAAAGGGAGTCCACAGGGCAACTTCTCGCACCACAGGTGGAAACACCTCCAGCGGAGCAATAATCCCAGACAAAAATAAATAAAACAAAAAACTGAACTGTTCTAAGGCGCTGGCTCGTTCGGTCCAGAAGGCTGCCATCGACAGCGTGTATTGCAGCAAAAACCGCAGCGCAAAAGCTAGCCCAATCACCACCATCGCCAGCATAAAAGTTTTCAGGTCAGGCACCCAAAATGCCTGCGGGTAGAGCCAAAAAAATAAAGCAATCAAGATAAAAGCAAACGGTAAGCGTGCAAACCGTTCAGCAAAATGGGACGCAAAGTGATGCCAGATGGGATTAAGCGGTTGCAGCAACCGAAACGATAGCTTCCCTTCCACGATTTCCCGCTCGAACTCCCAAATGACCCAGACTACAGTAAATTGCCGAACGAGAAAAACGGCTAAAAAGTAGCGGGCAAATTCTATCGGAGAGAGGGCAAAGTCGCCAGTTTGCGCCGCCTGAGTCCAGATGCCCATCAAAATAATGGGCAAGGAACCGGATAACACCCACAGCAACAATTCTGCCCGGTATTCCAGCATGTAGGCGTAGTAGACCGACAGTAGGGTGCCCGTGATTCTCATAATTTTGTGGAGATGTGGCATGGAAAAAAAGGAAAGATTGAATTTCAAACGAGGGTACCCGATCGCAGTACGCGCCCAATCACCTCTTCGATCGGGGGTTCGGTAACGGCCAGATCAATCACCTCTAGATCGGCTAATAACTTAGCAACCGTGCGGGTTAAGGTTTCCTGGGGCACCAGAAATGTGGCCATGCGTCCCTCGATCGTCTCAATGTCGCCGTAGAGAGAAAGCTGCTCTGGCGCATAGCTGTGAGCGAGTTCTACCTCAACCTGACGACAGGGCGCAAAGCGATCGACCAGCCCTTCTAAACTCCCGTCGTAAATCAGCTGGCCTTGATGAATCACAATCACCCGTTGACACAAGGCCGTAATGTCCGCCATGTAGTGGCTAGTGAGTAGCACTGTTGCTTGATACCGTTGATTGTATTCCCGCAAGAAATCGCGCACGCTCACCTGAGCGTTGACATCTAAACCCAACGTCGGCTCATCCAAAAACAGCACCTGCGGTTGGTGAACCAGGGCAGCCAGCAATTCCGCTTTCATCCGTTCCCCCAGCGAGAGCTTTCGCACAGGCTGGGTCAGTTTGCCCTCCAATGCCAGCATGTCAGAAAGCTCGTTGACCTGGAGATCAAACTCGCGATCGCGAATTCCATAAACAGCAGCGTTGATGCGCAACGAATCCATTGCAGGCAAGTCCCAAATGAGTTGCTGCTTTTGCCCCATTACCAGCGTAATTTTCTTCAGAAAAGCGGGTTTACGTTCAAAGGGAATGTGCCCTGCAACATTGATTTTTCCTGCACTGGGATAAATTAAGCCCGTCAGCATTTTGAGCGTGGTTGTTTTACCAGCTCCGTTTGCCCCCAAAAAGCCCACAACTTCTCCCGGTTCAATTTGGAACGAAATGCTTTGAACTGCTTTGATATTGCGGTAGGTGCGGTGAAAAAAATGCTGAATGGTTCCCTGTAACCCTGGTTCTTTCACCGCAACCGGATAAAACTTACTCAAATTTTCAGCCAGAATTGCAGCCATGATTAAAATGCTTCGCCCCGATACTGAATCGCATTATCGCGAATAATCAGCAGCGATCGTCGGCCTCGCACATCCTCTCGAGCCTGAATGGTTGAGTTCCCATCATGGCGATAAATCTTAGCATCGCTGGTGTTAACGAGAGTCACAGGAACTCGCTTCAGATCAACTGTTTTAGTTTTCTTGTTGTAAAGGTTCATGAACAGTCCATTCTGCTGCTGGAACACACGGACTGCATACTCTAATGTCTCCAGCGCAAAGATGGTATTCTCTGGGGTCGTGGTGGCACGAATTGATCGTTTAGGAGCAGGAGCTTGAGCATATTCCTCTGTCACCCGTCTACCAGCTAAAGTCACTTCGATCGCCGCCTCACTAGTAGGACGAACCCGCACATAAGCCAGATAGTCGCCCGAAACGCCCACATAGGTTGTCCAGCTATCGGCCACTCCCCGCTGCGGCAAGACTGTCGCCCGCACATCAGATAGGACGCGCCAACCGTTGTTGCTGACGCTCATGTAAGGAATGCCTCGCCGCCAAACAATTTGCGCAACATAGTTTTTTGTGCGGAACAAAACATTTTGAGTGGCTTCAGATTCCTGAATCCGAGGTAAAGGCTGAGCCAAGCTAGGAACGATCGCGCCATGGCCAAGCAACATCATCAAGCTAACGGTAATCAGCACAGAAGTCTTTCTCATCTGATGACGCTCATTTACTAGGCCGTATCATTCGCTGCAATCTAGGTTTCACGCGCAACCGCTGACTTCCCAGTCTACTGGTTTCGAAAACTGTAACTTGGATCACCCCGCCTTAATTTAATGCCAGATTAAAAGCATCTTGATACGAGTGAGGAGACCTCGAGTGATGCAATCCTGGAAATTGTGGACTGCCATAATGATTGGGCTGGGCGTGTTGGGAGCTGGAATCGCATACCCGGCATTCGCCCAAGAAAAACCATTGCGCACCCTGACGGTAACTGGGCGTGGCACCGAATCAATTCCTACTACTCTAACGCAGGTGCGATTGGGGGTTGAAGCGCAGGGGAAGACTGCTAACGAGGTCCAACAGGAGGTGGCCCGTCGTTCGAATTCTGTGGTGGCCCTACTGCGATCGCGAAATGTCACCAAACTGGAAACAACGGGAATTAATCTCAGCCCTAATTACCGGTATGACAAGAATGTGCAAACCCTGATTGGTTACAACGGCAGCAACATTGTGAGCTTTCGCGTGGAGACCCAAAAAGCCGGCGATATTTTAGATGATGCAGTCAAAGCGGGAGCCAGCCGCATTGATGGAGTGAGTTTCGTTGCGTCTGATACAGCGATCGCCACTGCCCAAAAAGTCGCACTGCGAGAAGCGACTCAAGATGCTCAGGCACAAGCGGATGCTGTGCTTTCAACCCTGGGGTTAACCCGCAAGGAAGTGATCAGCATTCAAGTCAACGGAGCCAGAACCCCTCCCCCTCGGCCATTTCCGATGCGGGCGAAAGTGACGAATGAAGCCTTTGCCGATGCTGCGCCCTCTCCCGTCGTAGGCGGTGAGCAGGAGGTAGAAGCCTCCATTACGTTGCAAATTAGCTACTGATGTGGCAAGGCAGGCGTTAGAAGGCAGAGGGCGGAGGGAACAGCCGTTTTCATGATCGGCGATGCACATCAGGCATGACAGGTTGCCTTCTAAAATTCGTCGTTGTAGCTGCCGCCGGACATGTCACTTTCGTTGTCCCGCTTAGACCCCAACATGTCCATACGCTCAACTCGAATGACAGGTTTCGATCGCGTCGCGCCAGTGCTGCGATCCTTCCAGGTATCTAATTTGAGGGAACCTGTCACCCCGATCAAACTACCTTTCCGCACATAGTTTGCTGCTACTTCAGCTGTTTGCCCCCAAAGCTCCAGGTTAAACCAGTCAGGCTGATCACTGTTGCGAGATTGCCGTCTAACGGCCAGCGTCAAGTTACAAACCACACTGCCTGACTCGAAGTACTTAACATCCGGATCGCCACCAACACGTCCCACTAATGTCACCACGTTTAAGCTCATATAGCTACCTGCTCTATCTAAGGAATAAGTTTTGAGTTTAGCCAGCCCATTTTACGGATGCAAACGGAAAAGCGAACTAGTATTTCTGATCTAGATTAGCGGTTAATGGGCAGTCCAGGCCAGTTTTTTTGGTTCCCATCCCAATTCGGCGAATTCTTGAGTTACTTTCATGATTTTGATGTAGAGTGAAGTCCTTAAGGGATGTATTGGATCAAACATAGATCCTTCATTAAATAATCTTGAGAAACCATTGCGCACTCGTCTACAGGTTTCCGAATTTCCAAGAGTCAGACGGCTTTGCCATTGGCAGCAGGAAAGATAAAAACTTTTCACTGGACTCGTGATCAAAAACGTAATAGAATCCAAATTTGATTTCGATTTGTTACGTGTTCATCGTTTAGAGGCATAGAGGCTAGTGGGACTTTTCAGTCGTTTCTCCCTCTCACGGGATATGGGCATTGACTTAGGCACGGCAAACACCCTGGTTTACGTGTCGGGTAAAGGGATTGTGCTTCAGGAACCGTCTGTAGTTGCGATCGACCAGGATGAGAAAGTTCCTTTGGCAGTTGGGGAAGATGCCAAGCGGATGCTAGGCCGAACTCCTGGTAACGTTGTTGCCCTACGTCCTTTGCGGGATGGAGTGATTGCTGACTTTGACACCGCCGAGCTGATGTTGAAACACTTCATTACTCGCGTTAACGAAGGCAAAACCTTAGTGGCACCCCGCATTGTGATCGGTATCCCCAGCGGCGTGACCGGCGTTGAACGGCGAGCTGTGATGGATGCTGCCTCTCAAGCCGGAGCGCGCGATGTCTATTTAATTGATGAACCAGTGGCCGCCGCGATCGGGGCAGGTTTACCCGTGGCAGAACCGACTGGCAACATGATCATTGACATTGGCGGTGGCACAACCGAAGTCGCCGTTCTCAGCTTGCAAGGAACTGTGCTGAGTGAATCTGTGCGAGTGGCTGGGGATGAGCTGAGTGATTCTATTTCCCAGTACATGAAGAAGGTTCACAATCTGGTAATTGGGGAACGAACATCAGAAGAAATCAAAATCACGATCGGGTCTGCTTACCCGATTGACGATGATGCCGAAATGGAGGTCCGGGGATTGCATTTGCTATCTGGGCTACCCCGCACAGTAAAGGTCAAGAGCGCAGAAATTCGCGAAAGTATGTCAGAACCCCTGGCTGTGATTGTGGATGCAGTTAAGCGTACGCTGGAACGAACCCCACCTGAATTAGCCGCTGATATCATTGATCGTGGCATTATGCTGGCGGGCGGCGGTGCCTTGCTGCGAGGTTTAGATACGTTGATTAGCCACGAAACAGGGATTGTTGTTCACGTTGCCGCCGACCCTCTAAGCTGTGTTGTGTTGGGCACCGGGCGAGTTCTCGAAAACTTCAAACAATTAGAGCGGGTCTTCAGTGGACGTTCTCGTAACTTCTAATATCAGGTATTCTGAAGTCTTGATGGGGTATTGTTCACTCATCGCTGTCTAGCCTGTCCCCCCAATCTGATTTTTCCTATGTTTACGCTCCGTCGCTGGTGGGATCGCTACCGCTTGCCAACTGTTCTAACTGGCTTATCGCTAGGAGTAGCATTATTCCTGCGGCAGTCGGAAGGTGCTGTGTTGTATGAAACATACCAATTGCTTGTGCGCCCATTTCAGCCCAACGTGGAACGTCAGGCAGTTCTTGAGAACGCTCAAGTTTTGGAGCTACAGCAGCGACTCACAGAACTTGAGAGCCAGAATCAGCAACTGCGATCGCTCTTGGGCTACATTGGCGAGACCAAAAAGCCAGGCATTACGGCTCCAGTTGTGGGTAGAAGCGCCGATCACTGGTGGCAGCACGTGCTATTGGGACGAGGCAGTCAGGATGGGATTCGTAAAGGCTATATCGTGATGGCTCCGGGTGGGGTTGTGGGGCGAGTCACCAGTATAACTCCTAATACCAGTCGAGTTTTGTTACTCAGTGATCCCTCTAGTCGCGCTGGTGTTATGGTTAGTCGGAGTCGATTTATGGGTTACATTCGGGGGCAGTCGTCGAACCAGGCCGTGATGGAGTTTTTTGATAAAGTCCCCGATGTCCGCCAAGGGGATGTCATCACGACCTCATCGTTAAGTCAGCTATTTCCGGCGGGGCTGCCGATCGGTCGCGTGAAATCGGTGAACTTGAGTAAGAGTCCTGCACCTGAAGCCATGATTGAATTGACAGCTCCCGTGAGCTTTTTGGAGTGGGCGATCGTTTATCCCCATCGTCAATCTCAACCAGGCAAAGCGACGAATTAGCAGTCACTTTCTCCCCTATGAAAAATGAGCCTTTGACTGCTGTTTTACAAGAACGACCTGTTAACCGCATTGTTGCCAACTGTTTGGTCACAGCGGCTTCGGTTGTACTCTGTGTTTTGATCTCTCCTACTCGCCTCCCCGGCATGGAACTGGCTGGCATTGGTCCGAACTGGTTGTTGATTTGGGTCGTAGCCTGGAGCGTCAAGCGGACTGTGCTACAAGGTGCCCTGGCCGGAATCACCTTAGGATTGATTCAAGATGGGATGACAGCCCATACTCCGACGCATATTTTGAGTTTAATGCTGGTTGGAATTTTGACAGCTCGACTCCGGAAGGAACGCTATCTGAAGGAGGACTTTATCTCGATCGCCTTGATTGTTTTTGCGATGGCTGTAATTGCCGAAACGGTAACAGCTATCCAATATAGTTTCCAAGGCGATCGCAGTCTTGTGGAAATCTGGACCTATCACCAATTGATTGCTTTAAGCTCAGCAGTACTGAGTAGTCTTTGGGCACCGATCGTTTACTACCCACTGAATCGGTGGTGGCAATACATTTACACCTTAGAACAACAATCTTAGGTTTTCCGACCAAAGCTTGAGCGGAATCTAGAACACCTCCTATCTCCTATCGCATTCATCATCCAAGCAAAATCAGATGGTTTTGGGAGTCTTGAATAATTTTGCCCTGATCTTGGAGTTTGCCAAGTAAGCGAGTCACCGTAACGCGCGTTGTGCAGCATGCATTTGCAAAATCTTGATGGGTCAAACGCGCCCGTAGCCGAATGCCTTGATCAACGGGTTGCCCAATCACTTGCTTGAGCAATTCCAGGAAGCTGTTCAGCCGTTCTTCGACTCGAATTTGCCCATAAATCGCCAGGAGGTTCTCGGTTTGTTGCAGCCGTTGCTTCAGTGACGATAGTAACACTTGAGCTAACTGAGGCGATTGAGCAACTTCCGAAATTGAAATCAATGCTAGCTTGACGTTCGCCAGAGCGGTCGCCTGATAGGTTTGTAAGGCTGTCAAAGTTGCGCCAAACACCGCCCCATCCCCAACCAGACCCATAATTACTTCCTCTCCACGTTCGGATATGGTTGTTAGCTTAACAACGCCCTCTGCCACTAACCAGATCGACTGTGGTTCAAATGGAATCGCTTCTCCTTTGCTGAAGTGGTATAACGGGCGATCGTAACTGGGATCATAGTTGGGATTGTTTAGAGCCGCTTCAGCCCGTTTGTGTTCTGTAATGTCTCGGACAATCCAGTGATATAGTTCGCTCGATCCAGGCTTTTGAATAACATGCAAAGTCAATGCAGCATCAAAAACCTGTGTTGGATGACGTTGCAGCCGCACTGAAAACTCATTGCGATCGTTGCTTGATTGAAACCGGGATTTAGAAGATGCGAAATGCTTCAACTTCCCTTGAAACAGAGGCAAATCTTCTGCAAAAACTAAGGTTGAAAACGACTTACCAGTTAGATACTGAATTGGTGTGTTGACCAGAGATGTCATAGCACAATTTGCTCGTTGAATTATGCCATTTGAGTCTGTTAAAAGACAGCCATCTGGGATGACCTCGAACAAGTCTTGATAACGTTGCCGTTCTGCATCTAGCTCGTGATGTAAACGTGTTAACTGTTCGTTTTGGAGAGATAACTCTTGAATTGCAAGTTGTAACGACTCAGAAACGATACCCAACTCCCTTAAGACTGTAGGTAAAAGTTCAGGAGCAGGTAACGGAGAAGCATTTGCAACCTGATATAGCTCTGACAACCGCTCAGATGACAGTTGCGCACGTCGGTTTAATGAACGGATTGTATTCATGTTTCAACACAGTGACAGCTAAGTGCTTAATACTGTAGACAAGCAGTTCCAGCGAACCACCTATTCCTGTAAGTGGAGAATATCCACAAAATCCTGATAGTAAGTTTTTAATCTATAGCGTTTCCCTTCAATGAAGCACGCACCGTCTGCCTCGGTCAAAAGCTCGACAAGTATTTGCATCCTTCATAAATTCCAAAAACACGATATTGGGGTCCATAGCTTCGGTCAGAACACTCAGGACACATCAAATCGCTGAGAAGCCGATGCTGGGTATGTATTCTGACTCGCCTTTGCCACGTTTCACAATGACTACGGCTACATCGCTTGTAAAACAATAGTTATGAAGACGGTGTAGTTTAAACCCTCTCAAGATAGAGAGAACTCATTTTTCAAACAGCTTAAGTTTTAACTTGTAATGTATGAGTTGCTACATCATTCGCTTCGTAGAAGTCAGGCTTGAGGAGCAAATGAAATTCTTGATACGGATAACAAAGTGTTAGGATTGCTCGAAAGGGACGACTGCAGATTTTAAGCGAAATCGCAAAAGTTCTTAAGTTATTTCCGTCGATCGCGTCTTCTCAGTTGCCTGCGGCGGGTTGGAGTGTCAATTGGTAAGTTGGAATTGATTGGGGAGTCTGGTAAGTCGATCGCCAATTCTTGGGATACTTCGGGTTGGCGGTCTTCGATTTCCAGCGGTTGTTCCAGGGGCACTGATTCGGGTGTGAAGGGTTGTGCTTCTGGTTGGAGGGGTTCAGGTAGGAGGCGATCGTTGGTTTGAATTGTTAGCTCTTTCATGTCCTGCTTCAGTTCGGGCAGGGCAATAGTCTGTTTCTCGGTTTCTTTAACTGTCAAGGGGATCTTGAGCGGCTGCATTTCCTCGATCCAGCAACTTGCCAGTGGTAAAGTTTGATCCAGGTCATCCAGGGGACGGGGGACTAGCATCACGGCATGCAGTTCACCGATGCGCTCCGCTTCTGCCATTCCCACATCCAGTGCCATAGCGACATTGGCCACGGTTCCCCGCACGATCGCCGTACACAACCCCGCTCCGATCGTTTCATAGGCTGCCAACACCACTTCAGCCGCTTTTAGCATGGCATCAGCCGCACCCACCATGGCTGGAAAACCCCGAGTTTCCAGCAAACCAACGGCCTGATTGCTGAGTTTGCTGTGTCCGCGTCCAGTTGCCAGTTGCGCCAACCGATTACCGATCGGTAAAACAACTTCCAAATTTGGCATGGGGCGCGGCACCACTAGCGTTGAAAGCTTTTGCCCAAATTGTTCGGCGCGTTCAGCCCCTTCTTGCACCGCTAATCGCACATCGGCTACATTCCCTCGGACGATTGCAGTGCAATGCCCCCCCCCAATTTTTTCGTAGCCAACAAGTGTCACGCCAGAGGACTTCAACATGTGGTCGGCAATCCCCACGATCGCGGGAAAGCTCTGAGCAGAAACCAGCCCCAATGCCATTTCAGTGAAATCTTCGCGTCGGTTCATTATGCGATAACGTTGGGTGAATAGTCCTATCCTAACGGCAATTATCCAGAAGGGACGCTGGTTTCAACGTCCCTTCAAGCATTCGATTTAATCGTCCCATGGGTCTTCTTGCTCTGGCGTGGGATTAGATAAAGCGGACGTGCTGCGGGGATGGTGAGGAAACATTTTGACAAACATCCGATTCACGTACATCTGCCCATACACATTGACATTGGTTTTTTCCTCATCTGGGATGGCTAAATGACTGTCTTCTGGCAGAGGTACTGGATCGCTGGCTACAGAAGGGGTTGAAGGAGCAGCCGCTGGGTAAATGACAGTGTCCGTTGCTTGTAACTCATTCGGCGATCGACTGCCGTCTCCAATGAGAGATCCCGGTGGAATAATTTGCCCCCGTTCTACAGAACTGTTGATCACAGTTGTGGCCGCTCCTAAACAAGCATTGCCACCAATTTGCACATGGCCCACCAGCAGCACTTCTGCCCCAATGTTGGCGCCTTCTCCTACCTCGATCGCACCATTGTGGGCATGAAGTATCGCCCCAATCCCGATGCAGACTCCTGATTGAATCACAATGCGGCTGTTGACATCAGCCTGCAACAAAACGCCGGGCGCGATCGCCACACCCGCATGAATGGTGACATCTCCGCTGGTGTAGTAGTGCGATGTACTAATTGGGTTTAATTGTAGCGATCGCAAAGACTTGCCCTCTACCAACTTGCCTTCTACTTACTTCTTTCCAGGCTTTTGAATAACAGTCTCAACTACGCGCCGCTTCGCCTTTGGATCAGTTCCGACTAATCGCACATAGTCACCAGCATGTTCACTGGCAAACGCATTCAAAGCCGCCATTACATCTGAGTCACGATTCGCCTGGATGGCCGCGCCGCTCTGCCAGGAACTGGTCTTGTAACGCCGCTCATCAGCATATTCGGTGCTGATCCGAAATCCTTGCGCCAGTAATTGTCGAACCTGACTGGCCACGTCTCCATTCAATCGGCCACTACCATTGCTGCTGGCCGAAGAATAGGAAGAAGGCGCACTGTAGGATTGATGCGTTGAAGGGCTAGCTGGTTGGGGCGCAGGATTCCCACTACCTTTGCCATTGGGACGATGAATCACCACTTCGGCGACGCGCCGCTTGCCTTTGGGGTCAACTCCCACCAAGCGGACATAGTGACCGCCGTGTTCACCAAGGAAAGTCTGAATCGCAGCGATCGCGTCAGAGTCTCTACGAGCTTGAATTGCCGGTGCACTGTTCCACGAACTTGTACGGAAGCGTCGTTCATCGGCATATTCCAGCCCAATCGTGTAGCCTTGAGCCATCAGTTGGCTCACTTGAGTTGCCCATTCACTACCGCTAAAACTTGCTGTGGCACTACCGTAAGGTGCAGTGGGGGAACTGTACGAGGCAGAAGTATGAGATGGAGAAGCACCTGTTAACTGAGGCGATTTGCCATTCGGACGTTGTATGATCACCTCGGCCAAACGACGCTTCGCTTTTGGATCAATCCCAATCAAACGAACGTATTCACCCGGATGCTCCCGCATACAGGCTTCTAAACCAGCCAACACGTCAGCCTCACGGGTTGATTGAATCGGCGTACAGGTTGTCCAGGAGCTGGTTTGAAACCGTCGGGCATCGGCGTGCTCCATCCCAATCTTGGCACCCTGAGCCAACAAGCTTCTGATCTGAGCGACCAAATCGGATGCAGGGCCGCTTCCCTGGCCGGCAGTACTACTGGGAACAACTTTAGGCGGCGAGTAAGTGTAAGATGCAGTGCTACTGCTTGATACTCCCTGACCAAGTTGATCGCCCGGTCGTTGAATAATCGTTTCTAAAACTCGCTTCTTCGCTTTGGTATCGATACCAATCAAGCGGACATATTCTCCAGCATGTTCAGCTAAACAGGCATTTAATTCTGCTAACGCTTGCGACTCATTGTTGGCCTGAATGGGGGCGCAGCTCTTCCAGGAACTGGTTTGAAACCGTCGCTCATCCGCATGTTCTGTTCCGATCCGGTATCCCTGCGCCAACAACTGCCGTACATGGCTAACTACATTAGAATCCATACTCCCTCCCTTGGTGAATTGGCGCTGAGTCTCGCCCTCACTTGTCAAATTTGCTGCTGTAGATTGACTACCCGCTTCGGAAGCCTTTGAAACCGGAGAAATTGCTTGGGTGCTAATTTGTCCTGATCGCAAAGCTTCATTCATCCCTGCCACATGGGCGGCAAATATCCGATCGGTTTCTTGCACCTGTGGCAAGTGATCGGCTTGTTGTTGACTGGTAATCACCGCACCGGACGGCACCAGCCTCCCTGGCGGAATTTCCACATCTTGAATTAAGACGTGCATCATGATGATGCAACCCCTTCCAATTCGGGCATTGAACACCGTTGAGCGAAAGCCAATGAAGCACTCATCTCCGATATAAGCAGGCCCGTGAATAAGGGCCATATGGGCGATCGTGGTATTGCTACCCACCCAAACAGAGTATGACTCCCCATCATCTCCCACCACACGACTCTGCTCCAAGCCATGAATGATGACACCATCCTGGACATGAGAGCGATCGCCGATATGAAAAGGTCCCCCCTCATCTGCCCGAATCGACGTTCCGGGTGCAACCACCACATAAGAGCCGACTCGCACATCCCCAATCACGTTTGAAAAGGAATGAATATAGGCAGATTCATGAATCACAGGCTCGGTCAAATTCTTTGACCACGGGGTTGGAGGAGCCGCATAACTACGGACTGCCATAAACGGAAAATCTCCAAAGGTCTGCTCACTAGCGATCTTGCTCTCGCTTGCTGTAAAGAATCTGGTTCTCCACACCCACCGTATCAATAATGGCGATCACGGCAGCGTCAAGGGGGCGTTGCTCACTTCCTGGAACCTGACGAGCGGCACTGCCATGACTGACCAATACCCACTCGCCAACTCCAGCGCCAACACTGTCAGCAGCGACTTCGTAACCAGGAAGTGGGGTTCCATCATCGTCGATAAGTTGGACGACCAAGAACTTAATGCCCCTGAGACTCGGCTCTTTCTGCGTACTCGTGACGGTGCCAAGCACTCTGGCAATTTGCATTAGACGCTTCCGAAAAACGAACCCTGAACGGAACTAGATAAAGTGTCACCATGAAAACGTGGACACATCATCCCATGCTTAAGGACGGTTCAGAGGCCGGATGCCGCTAACGCTCTCGCGGAATGGTTCTACTGCCTCGGTGTAGCGAATTGGCAGAACGTATTCCAGGTTTTCGTGGGGACGAGCAATGATGTGGGTAGACAGAACCTGCCCACCATTCACCCGCTTCACGCTTTCAATTCCAGCCGCAACAGAAGCCTGGACTTCGGAAACGTCACCGCGCACAATCACGGTAACGCGACCACTACCGATCTTTTCATACCCCACTAGGGTTACACGAGCGGCTTTCACCATTGCGTCGGCGGCTTCCACGACTGCGGGAAATCCCAACGTTTCAACCATTCCTACTGCGATTGCCATGTCAATACTCCCTTCCAATCAATGAACAAAACACTTTAATAACGAGTCAAGTCAAGCAAACCGAGCTGATGAGATTTGGTTTGTCGCAAATGAGTGCGATCGCCCACTGCATCAAGTTCGGAACTGATCTACCGCTTCGGTATACCGGATTGGTAGAACGTATTCCAGGTTCTCGTGCGGGCGAGCAATGATGTGGGTCGAAACCACTTCCCCGCCATTCACCCGCTTTGCAGACTCAATCCCAGCCGCCACCGATGCCTGCACTTCCGAGACATCTCCCCGCACAATCACGGTGACACGACCACTACCAATTTTTTCGTAACCCACCAATGTGACCCGAGCGGCTTTCACCATCGCATCTGCCGCTTCCACGACTGCGGGGAATCCTCTCGTTTCAATCATTCCGACTGCAATAGGCATTCTTCAGGCTCCTGATAAGTGAAACTAATATTTTTGAAAAGGGATGAAAAATCCGACGGAAATACCCATCTTTTCAAGCCTTATCAAGGTTTTCACTATGCTTAAACAAAGCATACGGGGCAGATTGACCATTAATCAATATAAAGTCCAATGATAGTTACAAATTTCGTGCATAAGTAGAGACTATTGATGCAGCGAAACGTCCTGTCCGGGCTGGGTATTCAGTCTACCAAGCAATTTTCTATGATTTAGCCCCTCAAAAATCGCGATCGCAACGGAAGTTTAGGTTGACGGGAGCCGATTCCAGAGACAGGTTTAAGATACGTCAAGAAAACGTACGATATAAATACAAATAATTCCAACCCTGTAGTTCTGCTAAACAGCATAGGGTTAACTCGATACCAATCCATTCCATATTTAATAGCTATAAGATGAATTTATATAGAGGGTGTTAAAGTTCAATCTCATTGTTTTTCCAGTTGAAACGTTTTATGGTTGAAGCACTACAAACTAACTTTGAAATCTATAACTACATAACCATCAGGCTCAGTGATTTCACTTCAGCATGAGTCTTTTTTGCTTAGCTACATAAGTTCATCGAGCAGTCAGGCTGCAAATTGAAATGGTTTCAGGGCATCAATCAAGAAGGTTAATGAAGGTCAATTGAATGCAAAATTTTTTACTGGAATCAAGTTGGTGGATCCCACTTTATGGCTTGATTGGGGCCGTGATGACGTTACCCTGGTCTACCGGTTATATCCGTCGAACTGGCCCGCGCCCTGCTGCCTACTTCAATTTGTTGATGACGCTTGCCGCCATGTTGCATGGAGCTTTAGCATTTCGAGCTAGCCTCAATGTAGAACCTGAACCAATTATGATTCATTGGTTCAAAGCTGCTGATCTAGATCTCTTGTTTGCGATCGACATTTCGCCCATGAGCCTGGGTGCCGCAGAACTAGTCACTGGGTTAAGTGTTCTGGCACAGTTTTTCTCCTTAGGTTACATGGAGAAAGATTGGGCACTTGCACGCTTTTTTGCGCTAATGGGTTTCTTTGAAGGAGCAATGACGGGGTTGGCCCTCAGCGATTCCTTATTTCTTTCCTACGCGCTGTTAGAAATGTTAACGCTCTCTACATACTTGCTGGTGGGATTTTGGTATGCCCAGCCGCTGGTTGTCACCGCTGCACGAGATGCGTTTTTAACTAAGCGAGTTGGCGATGTCCTGCTGTTGATGGGAGTTGTCGCCCTTTCTACCCTGGCTGGAACATTAGATTTTCAGGAACTTTATGCTTGGGCGGATACGGCTACCCTTTCGCCCATGGTTTCGACGTTGCTGGGTTTGGCGCTAATTTCAGGCCCGATCGGCAAATGCGCTCAATTTCCGCTACACATGTGGCTGGATGAGGCCATGGAGGGCCCAAATCCGGCTTCGATCTTGCGCAACTCGGTGGTGGTCGCTTGTGGGGCCTATGTCTTGATTAAGTTACAGCCGATTCTAGTTTTGTCTCCCGTTGCCTCCATTGCCTTGGTAACGTTGGGCACAATGACGGCGATCGGGGCATCCCTCGTGGCGATCGCCCAAATTGACATGAAACGTGCCCTCTCTCACTCCACCAGTGCCTACCTGGGGATTGTGTTTATCGCTGTGGGAATGCAGTGGACGAATGTCGCATTGCTGGTTCTGTTTGCCCACGCCATTTCTAAAGCACTCATCTTCATGAGTATTGGTTCAATTATTGTTACCACCAGCACTCAGGACATTACAGAAATGGGTGGCTTGGGTGCACGGATGCCTGCAACGACAACAGCATTTGTAACGGGAGCGGCAGGGCTAATTGGCTTACTTCCTCTGGGTGGTTTTTGGGCCATGCGCGAAGGGATTAACGCATTCTGGTATGACGATCCCTGGTTAGTTGGCGTTTTACTGCTAGTCAACGGCTTAACTGCATTTAATCTCACGCGGGTCTTCCGGCTTGTATTCTTGGGGCAGCCCAAAGTAAAAACTCGTCGGGCCCCGGAAGTACCGTGGACGATGGCGATTCCGATGGTATCGTTGACGCTCGTCACCTTCCTGGTGCCAATTATGCTGGGCCAACTTTCCCTGCTTCCTGATTGGGGCTACATGAACCAGACTGCGGTAGCGTTACTGGTTTTATCAGGTTTGCTAGGGTGGGGCATCGGCAACTTTGTTCAGTTTTCGGGAGTGTGGACCCGCTCCGTCCAAATGCCCTTCAAGCTGTTTCAAGATCTGCTGGCTTACGACTTTTATGTGGATCAACTCTACCGTGTGACGGTGGTTTGGTTCGTTAACCTGGTGTCTCGATTTAGTGCTTGGCTTGATCGCTATGTGGTAGATGGCATCGTCAATTTGGTTGGTCTGGCTTCGATCTTTAGTGGCGAAAGCTTGAAGTATAGCGCTTCTGGGCAATCTCAATTTTATTTGCTAACCATCTTGCTGGGAGTCTGCTTGTTGGGCATGTGGCTGACCTACCCAATGTGGACGTTCCTGCTCACCTATGCGTTCGGTTAAGCGATCGCGCTTTATTCAACCTTTTCTTGCGCTGGTAATCTTCCGTTATGCTAAGTATTCTGGTTTGGATTCCAATTGCTGCAGCCCTAGTTATTGGATTGCTACCCCACTCTAAGGCCGCCTTGCCTCGCTGGATCGCCTTAGGAGCAACAGGCTTCGTCTTTGTCTGGTCGGTTGTACTGGCAATTCAGTTTGATGAGCTGACCGTTAATACTCAATTTCAAGAATTGTTACCCTGGATCGAATCTTTAGGGCTGAGCTATCAGCTTGGGTTGGATGGATTGTCGCTGCCACTGGTGATTATCAATGGCCTCCTCACCTGGATGGCAGTCTACAGTTCCGACAAAACGATTCAACGTCCGCGCCTCTACTACATCTTGATCCTGGTTCTCAATAGTGGTGTCGCAGGGGCATTTTTAGCACAAAATTTGTTGCTGTTTTTCCTGTTCTATGAACTAGAACTCATTCCGTTGTATTTTCTAATTGCGATTTGGGGTGGCTCTCGGCGGGGCTACGCAGCGACGAAATTTTTGATTTATACTGCGCTTTCGGGAGTTTTGATTTTGGCTGGATTCTTGGGTGCTGTCTGGCTGAGTCATGCAAATAGTTTTGATTATGCTGATATCAATACCCAGTTACTGCCAGTCACAAGCCAGCTAATCCTGCTGGGCCTGATTATTGTGGGGTTTGGCATCAAAATTCCTTTAGTTCCGTTCCATACCTGGCTACCCGATGCGCATGTGGAGGCATCTACGCCTATTTCTGTGCTGTTGGCCGGGGTCTTGCTGAAGTTGGGCACCTATGGCCTGTTACGATTTGGCTTGCAGTTATTTTCGGAATCCTGGTCGTTATTGGCTCCTTACCTGGCAATTTGGGCTGTCGTTAGTGTGCTGTATGGTGCATTTACGGCGATCGCCCAGTCGGATATGAAAAAGATGGTGGCCTATAGTTCGATCGGTCATATGGGCTACATCTTATTGGCAGCAGCAGCAGCAACTCCGTTAAGCATTTTGGGCGCAATGTTTCAAATGGTCAGCCACGGCTTGATTTCAGCCATGCTGTTTCTGCTGGTGGGTGTGGTTTATCAAAAAACTGGCACACGAGATATTGATGTGTTGCGCGGGTTGCTTAATCCCGAACGAGGGTTACCCCTAGTGGGAACTTTAATGGTGACGGGAGTCATGGCAAGCGCTGGGATCCCAGGAATGATGGGCTTCATTTCCGAATTTCTCATCTTCCGCGGCAGTTTTGCTGTTTTCCCAGTCCAAACCCTTGGTTCCATGATCGGTACTGGGTTAACAGCTGTCTACTTCCTGCTGTTAGTGAACCGGACCTTCTTTGGACGCTTGCCGGAGCAATTCTCCAATCTCCCCAGCGTCTCCTGGACAGAACGATTACCAGCGTTTGTTTTAGCAATATTGATAGTGTTTCTGGGGATTCAGCCCAATTGGATGGTGCGCTGGAGCGAAACCACGACCACGGCTTTGCTCTCACCGGAAGCTGCGATCGCCACAGCACCTCCAAACGCTGCCCAGTCTCCCCATGATCTTGAAGCCGCAACTAACTTGAATCGCCCTGCGGTTTCAGCGAATATGTTGTAATCCCTATCGATGCCCTGCTGCTTGAAGAGCCTATGAACATGATTGGTCGCACAACGACAACTTCTCATCCTTTGGCCGACATTATCACCAGGCTGGAGCAGGGCGGTGCTTTGCTACCCGATTCGCCGGAAAATGTGATGGAGGTTGTCGGCATTCTGAAAAGTTACGGATATGTATTGGACGCTTACTGGCGCAATTTAATTTACATTTCTGAAGATCAGTTTTTAGTACTGTTTCCCTTTTTCAAGTACTTCAACGGGGAGGTTTCTTGGAATAAATTGCTGCGCCACTGGTGGCACGATCGCATCAATTACGAATTCTCAGAATATTGCATGAAGGCCATGTTCTATCACGGGGGCGGCAAACTTGATGCCTTCCTGGATACGGCTGAATTTGTTGAATTAGCCCAACAGGCGATCGCGGCCCGGTTAAAGGGCAACCTGTTCATGCAAACCCTTTCTAACACCTTTCCCGGCTTCTTGCTGGAACAGGTGCGGCAAATGGTCTACTACAGTGCCCTGGGACAGTTTTGGCGCGTCATGAGTCCTATGTTTCTGACCCTCAGCGATCGCTACGATCGCGGTGAGATTCCAACGATTCCTGATGTCGTTAGTCATGTCCTCAATGGCCTAGTTGAAGCCGCCAACAAGCCAATTACCTACGCTGTTCAGATTGGCGATCGTCGTTATCCGATCGTGCCGGAATCCGTGGGGGCAACATTCTTGATGGATGCGGCAGTTCCTTATGTGGAAGCTGTCTTCTTTCGCTCTTTTCCGTTTATGGGCACGGTTTCCTACAATGCCCAAGCTGGTCAAATTCCACCAGATATTGAGCGGTTTGCCTATGGGGCATTGTATGCCGATCCGTTGCCCATCGGGGGGGCTGGCATTCCGCCCACGTTGTTGATGCAGGATATGCGACATTTCTTACCCGACTATATGCATCTGTTGTACCAGCGATCGCCGCGTGGAGAAGCAGACTTGCGTGTCCGTATTTGTGCGAGTTTTCAAAAATCAATGTTCTGTGTTACCACGGCTGCCATGTTGGGGTTGATGCCTTACCCTCCAGACACAACTGATCCAGACCAGCAAGCTCAGAATCGCGTCTACCTGGAAAATTGGATGTATCGATTTATTGACTCACGCCTACCGAGTGTGCAGTCCTGTGAGATTTAGCTGGCATAAAATTTAGCCTTCGTGTGAAATTTAGTAGATGTAATCTAAATCCCTCTTCTAGTATAGGGAGAGAATAAGTTATACCCGAAATACACTCCCTCTGCGATCGGTCGAGTTTGGCCAATTTACTCATCTTAGTGGGGACTTACTACATACCCTTATGGACCCCATCGAGCCTCCAGCACACCATCTCAATTCAGGCGCTTCGCCACCGAGCACTCCACCGCCTCAATCAGCAAGCCACCATCCATCTCATTGGCCAACAGAAAGCGGTGCCGAAGAAGCTGACATATTCACCAAGGCGGCAAAACCTCGCGCAATCTACCAAACCCTGGTGGACTCGATCGATGGCATTGTGTGGGAGGTTGATGTCCAAACTTTTCGGTTTACCTTCGTCAGCGCTCAAGCGGAACAAATGTTAGGCTACCCGGTTGCGGAGTGGCTGGAACCGGACTTTTGGGTCAACCATGTTTATCCGCCAGATTTGGAAAGCGCTCTCAATTACTGTGTAGCGGCAACCCAGGCTGGACAGAATCACGAATTTGAGTACCGCATGGTGGCGGCAGATGGCAGGATAGTGTGGATTCGAGATTTCGCAACGGTGATCCTTGAGCACCAGCAACCTGTTTTATTACGGGGGATCATGTTTGACATTACGCACCAGAAACAAACAGAAACGAGCCTGCATGATCACCAGTTGCAACTTGAAATGGCTCTGGAAGTTGCTCAAATGGCAACCTGGGAGTGGGATATTGCTAGTAATGCGGTGAAATGCTCAAAAAATTTTGCTGCAGTTTGGGGTTTGAAAGGCGATTTCCAGCACACTACGTTTACAGCTTTAGAAGCCCTAGTACATCCTGATGATCGAGCCAAATTGGACGCGGCGATCGCCAGTTCAATTCATAACCAGATGCCTTATACTGTTGAGTTTCGTGTTTGTCAGGCGGAGGGGAATAGCCACTGGGTTAGCAATCGAGGGCGGATTTTCTACGACGATCGAGGAACTCCCCTACGAATGGTGGGAGTCACGATCGACATCAATCAACAGAAACAATCTGAAGAGCAATTGCGCCAATCTCGTAACTTTCTCGAAACAGTGTTAGATAATCTGCCTGTGGCAGTTAGCGTCAAAGATGGGCGTAAGGAGCATTTCGGCGCTTACACCTTTTGGAATAAAACCTGTGAGGATTTATTTGGTCTAGCCGCGGCGCAGGCGATCGGAAAAACCGTCCATGATTGCCTCCCGGAAGAGAATGCTCGACTGCTGCATCAACAGGATCAAGATATCTTCGAGCGACGAGCCTCAGAAAGTTTTTTAGAACACTCTGTTCGAACTCACGACGCAGCCGAACGCTTGCTCTACACCACAAAAGTTCCCGTTTTTGATGATCAACAGCAACCCCAATATTTACTTTGCATTTCTGAAGATATTACCGATCGCAAGCAAGCAGAGCAAGCCCTCCAACAGCGGATAGAGCGAGAAACCTTGATTGGTGGTATTACCAACGACATCCGCCAATCACTGGACTTAAAGGAGATTTTGAATACCACCGTGGAAGCTGTTCGGCAGTTTTTGCAAACCGATCGAGTTGTGGTTTTTCGATTTCGCCCCAGTTGGAGCGGCACAGTGTTGGTGGAATCCGTTGCGCCTGAATGGGGCCCAATTCTCGGCAAAGTATTTCATGATCCTTGTTTTTCAGAAGCGTTTGTGGCGCTCTACGAACAGGGGCGCGTGAAAGCGATCGCGAATACGCAGCAAGCAGATTTACCTGAGTGCTTTTTCCAACTGCTACAAGGTCTACATGTTCAGGCCGTATTAACCGTTCCCATTAAGCAACAAGGGAAATTGTGGGGATTGTTGATTGCCCATCACTGCCGTAGCCCACGCGAGTGGCAATCCTTTGAAATTGAACTGTTGGAACAGTTGGTTGATCAGGTCGGGATCGCGATTAAGCAATCTGAGCTGTATCAGCAAGTCAATCGGTTGAACTCGGATCTAGAACGCCAAATGCAGATTCGAACGGCTGAGTTGCAACTAGCCTCCGAGTTTGAAGCCACCTTAAAACGAATTACCGATCGCGTGCGCGATAGTCTGGACGAAGATCAAATTTTGCAAACAGCCGTACGTGAGTTAGCTGTTGCCATTGGAGTCACTGGATGTAACGCCGCTCTTTACGATGCGGAAACCCGCACTTCAAAAGTATCCTACGAATACACCGATTCCCTGGTGCCGCTGCAGGGTCGAGTCGTGCAAATGGACAACTTCCCCGAAGGCTATCGGCAATTAATGAATGGGCAATATTTCCAATTTTGCTCGCTCATTCCCAATCCTCTTCGCGGCCATGTGGCGATGCTCGCCTGCCCGATATTAGATGACAAGGGAGTGCTGGGGGATTTGTGGCTGATCAGTCAAAAGTACCGTGCTTTTAATGATCAAGACATCCGCTTAGTACAACAGGTGGCAAATCAATGTGCGATCGCCATTCGGCAGGCCCGCCTGTACCAAAAGGCTCAGGCTCAAGTGAAAGAGCTAGAAAAACTCAATCGCTTGAAAGACGACTTCCTCAGCACGGTTTCGCATGAACTGCGGACACCCATGGCCAATATTAAAATGGCGGCGCAAATGCTAGAAGTCATTTTGTTCAACACGACCACCGTTAATTTATCCACTGAGTTAGCCGCTGCTGATCCAGCATTGCAAAAAGCAACTCGCTACTTTCAAATTTTGAAGGATGAGTGTCAGCGCGAAATTAATTTGATTAATGATCTACTGGATCTCTCACGAGTGGAGACCGGAGCAGACATTCCGACCTTGGTTTCAGTGGATTTGGGGAGCTGGTTGCCGCAACTGGTGACCCCTTTTGTTGAACGTGCCCGCAATCAGCAACAGCAGCTCGTGGTTGATGTCTCCAACCTTCCCGCGATCGTTACTGACTCCGCTCGCCTAGAGCGCATCTTGGGAGAACTTCTGAACAACGCTTGTAAATACACGCCTGCTGGAGAAACGATTACCGTGTCAGCCCAACTGGCGAGTTTAGATGGATCGAGTGCCGCGCCCGTCTTTCAAATTTCCGTTTGTAACTCTGGGGTTGAAATCTCGCCAGAAGAACTGACTCGCATTTTCGACAAGTTTTATCGCGTTCCGAACAACGACCCCTGGAAACACGGTGGCACAGGATTAGGTTTAGCACTTGTGAAAAAGCTGTTGGAACCAATTCACGGCACCATTCGCGCCACCAGTAATACCAGAGAGACGTGTTTTGTGATGCAGTTACCATTCCTGGGGGTGGAGAGACTAGAGTTGCCGAACGCTCTAGATAACAGGCATGTTTAATATGGATCAAGGAAATGATACGAATGTCCCTGATTTCGATAGAATGCCACTGAGCGAGTTTGCCCGTATGTGTCCCATTGTGAGTCATGCAGTTGAATAGCCCATCTATCCAATCTGGAACCCCAGTGATTCTGGGTAGCCTACCAGATCCAGCCATTTCAGACCAAACCTGTCCGCGTCGGGCAACGATCGAAATTGACCTGATGTTATTGGCGATCGAAGCCCTGGAACTTGAGGGGTCAGAAGTTATTTTGCAAACGGCCAAGTATTTGGAACTGGACGAAATCATCAAAGATCGAGTTACCCTTTGGCGATTACGGAACACCAATCCCTTGCGCTGCCAAAATCAACGTCGTCCCCTCAGCCTCACGGAAGCGAAAGCGCTAGTGATCGTGGGGTGCTACATGGCCCGACGTTTGACCGTACTGATCCGGCAACTGCTCCTGGCTTACCAGCAACTCCAGGAACAACAACTTTCCATGGACCACCACTTCCGGTTGAACGAGTATTTGGAGCGGTTTCGTGCCCATTTTCGTTCGCGGATGAACCCTCGGCGGGCGGCCGTTGCCGAAAATTACTCGGACGAAAAACTGAATCAATTAGCGCTCAATCTGCTCACTGAGTTGCTATTTTGTACCGGCACTCATGGCATTCAGCGATTCTGGTTTAGCTTGTTCGATGGAGAGGTGGCATGACGATTCAACGGTTATACAGCTTGCCAAACTGCACCCTGTTGATTGAAGGACTGGGAGATACCATCACGTTCGGCCAGGTCGATGCGCGCCTGCCCATCACAATGGTAATTAATGCGGAGTGTCGGCTCACAGGCTACGAAAAACCAATTTCCGGGGGACGAGAATTTTTAGAAAGCTTGGTAACGGCGGTGAGTCAGTATGTCCAAGACTTACTAAGTGGATTGAATATGACTCGACCGCAGAAAGACGGGAAACAATTGGTTCAATTGGAGCGAATCAGCGAAACGACCCATCGGCTAAATGTGCGATCGCAAGATACCAAAGAAGCTAGCTCAACGGCAACAGTAAATCAGGTTGACCTCAGCACCGTTCAGTTGTTTGACCTGGCGGAGGCGATCGATCAGTTGTTAGCGGATCCTCAAACCTTGCCCGACCTCACGCTTAACCTAAAACCAACATCACGGCGAGATGTCGTGAAAGAGCGCCATCGAGGCAAAGAAGTCGTACCTGCGGCGATCGGGGTTTCGGGTCTCGCTGCCGCCGCCGTCTTACTGTCTTTGCTCCCAGTTCCAAAAGTTGAACCACCGCAGGATTTATATCCAGTTCGAAGTCAAACGACAACCTCTGGAAACAGCCCCTCGCCCACAGCC
>Ga0224722_1000318_pt1 | contig 28712 bp, 19 predicted proteins | sample Balambano_FR1_Me_FD_161646 | JGI IMG/M metagenome (GOLD analysis project Ga0224722, IMG submission 161646) | Freshwater sediment microbial communities from Lake Towuti, South Sulawesi, Indonesia - Balambano_FR1_MetaG | ecosystem: Environmental > Aquatic > Freshwater > Lake > Sediment | place... | reverse complement strand
TTTTTTAGTCTCACCATTCCGCCGGGGGCGGTGCGGTTGAATGTCTATTATTTTGGTTATGAAGGTTTGGAACAGGAAATTACCCTCACCGGCAATCAACAATTAAAATTACAACTCCGCTCGGCACTCACGCTGCCCGAAGTGCAGGTAAGTGCCAGAGAGGCAGTTAACGGTAGTACAAGATCGGGCATTTCCGCCAATACTTTCAGCGCGGAGGAGATCGAACAATTGCCCTCGCTGGGCGGAGAACCCGACCTTATCCGGGCGGCGCACCTGCTGCCCGGGGTGCAGACCGGCGCAGACGGGGTGGGGGGCATCCACGTGCGCGGCGGCAATCCAGAGCATAATCTGATTTTGATTGACGGGGTGCCGGTGTATAATGCCACCCACGCTGCCGGTTTGTTTTCCATTTTCAATACCGATGCCATTCGCAGCGCGCAGTTGCTGAAGGGCGGCTTTCCGGCACAGTACGGCGGGCGGCTTTCCTCGGTACTCGACATTCACACCAAAGAAGGCAACCTCAAACGATTTGGCGGGCAGGTAGAAGTGGGGCTGCTCACCCTGCGAGCGTCGCTGGAGGGTCCGATTATCAAAAACAAGAGTTCGTTTTTTGTGTCGGGGCGGCGTTCTATTCTAAACTGGTATTTGAATCCGATTGCTGCGCGGCAAAAAGCCAAACAAGACCAAACCGGGGAGACCGGCTACGATTTTTATGATGTGAATGCCAAGTGGAATTACGCTTTTTCGGATCGAGATAAAATCTACCTGAGCTTTTACCGGGGCAGTGATTTTTTTCGCAATACCGGCGCACGTTCTGATACCCTGGAGTTGTACCCGCGTTACAAAGAAGACACTCTGCAATTTCGTATTGACCGATGGTACCGGGAAACCCTGCGCTGGGGCAACACCATCGGTGCGTTTCGCTGGAATCATGTGTTTGGTAATAAACTATTTGCCAATACCACCCTGACTTATAGCCGGCTTTGGACGGATGTGTACTACGGCACGGCGGATTCGGTGGTGTATTTGAACCGGGATTCTACCATCATCCGGCAGTTTGAATACGGCTCTTACCGCTCCAGCATTGAAGACCGGGGGGCACGGGTGGATTTTGACTACCTGTGGTCGCCTGCCCACACGCTGCAATTTGGAGCTGCACTGATAGAACGGCGTTTTCAGCCGGGTGCGCTAGCCTACGATGAAAACACCGAACACCTGCGCGAGGAAATCGTACAGGGCAACGACCCTGTCACTTCCCGTGAATATGCAACGTACCTCGAAAGCAATCTCACGCCGGGCAGGCATTGGGCGATCAACATTGGTTTACACGCTGCAATGCTGGAGTGGCACGACGGCAATTATTTTGCGCTGCAACCGCGCTTTTCGGCGTACCGACAGGTAAACCGGCAGCTGGGCTTGCGTGCAACAGCAGGACGCATGACGCAGTTTTTACACCTGTTGTCTAATTCCAATATTGGCTTGCCAACTGATTTATGGGTGCCTGCCACCGCCAAAGCACCGCCGCAGAATGCCTGGCAGGCTTCGCTGGGCGTGGATTACAATTTTAATAAAAACTGGGAACTGAGTGTAGAAGGGTATTACAAAACCATGACCAATCTGCTGAGTTTTTCGGAAGGGGCGTTTTTTTTGAATAATTGGGAAGAGAACGTGACCACCGGCAACGGCAGAACGTATGGAGCGGAACTGCTACTGCGCGCTTCAGGAGACAAAATCAACGGCTGGCTGGCGTACACGCTCGCCTGGGCAGACCGGCAGTTTGACCTGGTCAACCTCGGCAGGCGCTACCCGTTTCGCTACGACCGGCGGCACGATGTGAAAATGGTATTGCAATATAAAATCAGTAAATTTTTTCGTTTGAATGCCAGTTGGGTATTGAACTCAGGTGCGACGTACAGTTTTCCCGTGTCGGAATACTTTTACACACTGCCAGATGGTACGCCTGTAACAGTGACGAACTTCGGTTCTAAGAACCGGTTCCGGCTGCCTTTGTATCATCGTTTAGACCTGGGCGCACGGCTTTCGTTTCGCACCCGCAGCCTGGAACATGAGGTGAATGCAGGAATTTATAATGCTTACAACCGGCGCAATCCGCTTTACTACGACTTGCGCAACAACTACGTGCCGGAAGGCGAGGCAGTGAAAGCCGCCAAAGAGGTGGTGCAGGTGTGGCTGTTGCCCATATTGCCTTCCGTGAGCTACGCCATCCGGTTTTAATGAAAGAATGAATAATGAACAACAGGAATCAAGAATTGGAGGTGGGTTTTCTGAACGTTCTGAGTTTGACAAGCCGCCTTGGCGTTTTAATCGGAATTTCAACGCTCCTGCTGCTGGTGGCTTGCGAGGGGCAAGTTGAGTTGGATACCCATGACCCACAGCCCGAGCTGGTGCTCAACAGCAATTTTGCGCCCAATCAGCCCGTGGTGGTGCAGGTGTCTAAAACGCGCTCGCCCCTCAGCACCGAAGATTCGCTATACCTCGACCATGCCACCGTTGAACTGTACGAAGGCAACCGGCGGCTGGAATTGCTGGAATTGGTGCGCGGCACGCAGGATGCCCCGCCTTACTACACCACCCGCCTTACTACGCCCGCCGTGGGCAACAGCTACACGCTGCGCGCCACGGCACCCGATTTTGCAACCGTATCAGCTACCAGTCGCATCCCTGTTTCCACCCGCATTCGCGCGCTGGAGTTGTACAATTTGAGCGTAGTACCGGTGCAGCCGCTGCAGATGAATTATACGTATGAAGTGGCGGTTTTTTTTGACGACCCCGGCAGGGAGAAAAACTACTATCACCTGAATTTTTACCAACAGGTGCTGACTTACCGCGTGGTGGCGGGCGACACGTTAATCGTGGGCGAACAATTTGAACGGGTGCGCTTCACGTCTCAATTGGATGATAATTCACTGATTGCCTATTTTGAGGGTGGGGTGTTGTTTGACGATAAAAAAATCAACGGCATTCCTATTTCTTACTCCTTTCCTTTGCAAACAAGTATTGATCCGCGCCGGCAATTGGTGGGTAAAATGTTTGCTGAACTGCGTACCGTTTCCGAAGAATATTATTTGTATTACAACTCCCTGAGCCGCCAGCGAACCGGCAATAACGGACCCTTCGCCGACCCGGTGATGATTTATGGCAATGTGGAAAACGGGCAGGGCATTTTTGCCGGGTACAATGCCTCGGTGGATTCGGTCGCCATTCAGTTTTGAAACCGGATGCTGGATATTGGATACCGGAAGGGTTAATTCAGTTGCTTTAGTTGATAAGAACCATACAGGTTACGGGTGTACAGCCTTCAATTTACCTCGCTTTTCTAAGTGCGCTCGCATTTCCGGAAATATTCAAAATAAATTATAAAAAAGCCACTGCCTGCGTAGGGGGAGCGCGGCAGCCCGGTGTCTTTTTTTTCGGAATACCCAAACAGGCAACTCCACCCAATCAAAAGAAAGCAATTTTATTTGTGAAAACAATCTATTCATAAAACCAAAAAAGGTCATGAACCAAGAAGCAAAAATCTCTTTTTTGAGCCAGTTTCCATTATTCAACTCCCTTTCCGACGCAGAAAGACAACAACTCTCCGACATGATGGAGTTTCGGGTGAAGCCGCGTTACAGCTACCTGTATATGCCGGGTGAGTCTTCCGACACCATTTTTTTCCTGGCGCGGGGCGTGGTAAAAATCAGTACCCACTCCGGCGACGGCAAGGAGGTGATCAAAACCCTGATTCACCCCATGGCGATGTTTGGCGAACTGGGCCTGGTAGGCGAAACCGAGCGGCAGGATTTTGCCCAGGCACTGCGCGAAGACGTACACCTGTACGCGCTGAAAGTAGAGGATTTTAAAAAACTGATGAGCCTCAATTTTACCCTGTGCAGCAACGTGATGTCGTTGTTTGGCAGCCGCCTCATCCGCGCCGAAACGAAACTGGAATCCCTCATTTTTAAAGATGCCCGCACCCGCATCGTTGATTTCATCAAGGACTCCGTCATCGGGCAGGGTCGCCGTGTAGGTTTTGAAATGCTGCTCAAACACTCCCTTACCCACCAGGACATTGCCAACATCACCTGTACTTCCCGCCAGACGGTGACGCTGGTGCTGAATGAATTAAAGAAAAATGACCTGATTTATTTCAATCGCGGTAAGATTTTGGTGCGGGATATGGCGCGGCTGGTGTGAAAGGGAATCGTAAATAAAGAGCGATGAATTGTAAATAAGAGTATTACAATTGTTAATGGACCCAGGAAAACCACGCCTGTTTTTTAACCCCAAAAAGCTTTTTTCAAATTGTTGGAATTAGCATTTGCACAATTTTCCCGTACCACTACTTTGTGTCCTATCTTGCTGAACAGGCAAGCAAAACTCCGCACAAAAAAGTGTTACGGATAAAAAAAAAACTTCGTGGTGCCTTCGCAGGTAGCCCCCTGCGCCATAGCTACGGCGGCGGCGCAAAAAATGTGGTACGAGCAAGCCGCAATGCAATTAAAAATCATCCGAAGGCAAATCCATCAAAATACGCCGGTTTTTCGGAAGATAATTGTTGATACGATTGCCTACGCCTTTGAGCCAGCCGAGGTTGTGCCCCTCATAGCAAGCAAGTGCCCAACCGTTCGGGATGTTTTCTAAAACGACATTTTCCTTTTTCAAAAAACGCAGGGCTTGTTCTTTCTCCAATTCAACCCTTGGCACGTCTTTTTTTATAACCGTGCTGAGTGCCAGAGCGTGTGCAGGCACAAAATCTTTTCCTTTGAATACGCCCATTTCCAGCCCGAGGTGCATTTTTCGTAAGGCTTGTGCCAGGATTTGAGCATCTTCTACCTGATGATTTAAAATCGCAAAAACATTGCTGAATTTATCTTCATAAAATTGAAAGGCATCCGGCGTTTGCAGCCAATTTTTAAAAAAAGGCAGTTGCTTGGTTGCCACCGGTGTCAAATGCGGAAACAAACGCGGTTGCAACGATTTTTCAATGCCCGCTTTTTTGCGAAAACAACTGAGGTAAAACCCTTCTCCTTTCACCCGATGCGGGTAAAACCGGTAGCCGAATGTTGTTGATACAATATTCCAATCAGTCGGAACTTTTAATGTAACAAGTTCTAAATCAAACGATTCCAGCAACCATTTTGCATTATTTTCGTTCTCTTCTTTATTATAGGTACAAGTGCAGTAAATCAGCACGCCCTCCGGTTTGACCGCCTGCACCGCATCCGCCAAAATGCGCCGCTGCCGTGCTGCACAGTGCCGTACATGGGCGGGCGACCACTCGGCTACGGCTTTCGGGTCTTTGCGAAACAAGCCCTCGCCCGAACACGGCGCATCTACCACCACCAAGTCAAAAAAATGATTCAACCCGGTAAATAATTGACTATCCGCATTACTCAGGTGCACGTTTGGCAGTCCCCACCGCACCGTATTCTCCTGCAAAATCTGGTAGCGATTGCGAATGACTTCGTTGGAAAGTAACCAACTATTTGTTGTCAGCATAGAACTCAACAGGGTACTTTTGCCACCCGGTGCGGCGCATAAGTCTAAGACTTTCAATGACTTTTGTAAATCTACCGCCTGCAGCGCCGCCTCCGCTACAAACATCGAAGAAGCCTCCTGCACGTAGTACGCCCCGCTGTGTAGCAAGGGGTCAAGCGTGAAAACGGGGCGTTCGGGCAGATAAACGCCGTTGGCAAACCATTTTACTTTTTCATAATTTTTTGGTATATTTTTAACTTTCAAGGGATTGTACCGAATGCTCACCGGCGGCGGAGTTGCCATTACCGCTTCAAGAGCAGTCAGTTCGTTGCCGAGTTGGGAGTGGAGTTGGCTTAGAAAAGCAGGCGGTAGGTTCATGGTTAACGGTTTTTAGTGGGATACGTCCTGATAAGCACCCGGTTTTTTGTATTACAAGGCAACTTACGCATCAACGTGTAAAAAAGAGCATCAAATAATTAAAAAACGCTGATTTTTCTGAGAAAAAGCTTCACATCCGGCAAGCGTGGGAAAAATGGAGGGGAAGAACAGCAGTGAAAGCCATGAAATTTTGTCATAATAAAAGGCAGTATTACATTTTTTATTGCGCTCATTGTTAACAAAGTAGGAAGTGCTTTAAAAATTAAATGTCTAGATATAAAATATTTGAGCATTTGCGCTTTTTTATACCAGGTCAATAATCTGATATAGGACTTTTTTCTGCTTTACACTTTTGTCCCCGTCGCCAGGCGCAGATGGTCGCATCGGTATTCTTGAGGCGTCTTAGCTGTAAACTGGCGGAATTTTCGATTGAAGTGAGAGATGTTATTAAAGCCGGATTCGTAGCATACCTGATTGATATTCATATTGGTGTCTTGCAATAATTTGCAGGCGTACCCGATTCGAATGTCCGTCAAAAATTGTACAAATGTTTTTTTGGTAGTAGTTTTAAAAAAACGGCAAAAAGCCGCTACATTCATATTGGCGATTTGGGCGGCTTTTTCAAGGGAAATATCTTCTAAAAAGTGATTCATCACGTACTCGTACACCTGGTTGATGCGTTCGTTGTTTACTTTTTCCAGCGTTTGCAAAAAACCGGTACTCGACAAGGGCTGTAGCTCGCCGGAATAGGCGATGAGGTTCAAAATGGAAATGAGTTCAATGAAGCGTTCGCCACTATTGAGGTGCAGTAAGGTTTGCATTTTTTTGCCCACCTGGTCTCTGGTTTTGCCCTGTATTTTTATTCCGCGCCTGGCAAGCTGAAAAAGTTGGTCAATTTGTTGGAGTTCCGGCAGGATAAAAAATTCGTTGCCCGCAAAGTTTTCCAGAAACTGAAAAATGATGGCTTCTGAAAAAAGCTCTCCATCGCCCTGATAATATGCCTTGTCGTTGCGCCACACGTGGGGCAGGTTAGCTCCTACCAACACCATATCCCCATCCGAAAAACCCTCAATATGGTCGCCTACGAATCGAGTGCCCTTTCCTCGCAGCACATAATTCAATTCTAATTCCTGATGAAAATGCCACACATCGTAAAAATGTGGCACAATGGCGTGATTGACAAAAAAAGACCGTTCGAAAGTTTTGGTATTTTTTTTTAAAAATGTTGGTCGCATTGCAGTAATCCGATTATTATTTGGCAAATAATTGCAATTATAGAACTTTTTTTTAGAAAAGTGCAAATTTAGTATCATTCTTTGCAAAATTAGAAAAAGCGAAATCCAGTTGGCGGCTCTAATTTTGCTGTATAGAAAATTTTACAATCCCCTCTACCAATAATTGATTCCAATGTCAATGGTCTTTGTCTGCCCGCGCACAAAGACGAGGGGAGATTTTATACCTATTGGAATAGCCATCTAAATCCATATATTATGAAAAAAGGTTCATACATTATCGCTACTTTCTTTTGGCTGTTTGCCGGTCTTCGCCTACTGGCAAACGAGCCAAGCTTGCCGGGCGGACAAAATCTGATGCGCCCACTGTATGGAAGGGATATCCAGGTGAGTGGGATAGTGACTTCCAGTGAAAATCAGGAACCGCTCATTGGTGTCAACGTACAGGTCAAAGGAGCGTCTTTAGGCACCACTACCGACGCGGAGGGGAAATACGAGCTGCTTGTACCCAATGAAGATGCGGTGTTGATTTTTAGCTATGTGGGCTACCTCACGCAAGAAATACAGGTGAGTAATCAAACTGCGATTAATGTAAGTCTAATTCCTGACGAGACTAGCCTGACCGAGGTAGTGGTGGTGGGTTATGGCACGCAGCGACGCTCCGACCTGACCGGCTCCGTGATTTCCATTAATACCGAAACCATTGACAAACAAGGACCCAAGGTCAATCCCTTACAGGCACTGCAGGGGGTAGTACCCGGCTTAAATATTACTCAAAACAGCAATGATGCTGCCCAAAACTCCTTTAACATTAGTATTCGGGGTAGAAACTCCATCAAAGCCAGTGATTCGCCCCTGATTGTACTGGATGGAGTGCCCTATTCAGGCGGTTTCAATGAAATTGACCAAAACGACATCAAGTCCATCGAAGTATTAAAAGATGCTTCGGCAGCAGCTATTTATGGTGCCCGAGGTGCCAATGGCGTTATCCTCATTACCACCAAAAACGGGGCATTGGGCAAACCGACTATTTCTTACGACGGCAGCTACGGCGTTCAGCAAATTTATAATCTGCCGCCGGTGTTGACCGGGGAGGCGTTTTACAACTTTGCCCTTACCCGGGTAGGAGAAAAAATTGTAAACCAGTACCCTACCGGCGTACAAGTATATAAAGACGGGCAAGCCGCCGATTGGTTGGCACTGGTCACTCGCGACGGGCAACAACAAAGGCATACGCTCAAATTTTCAGGTGGCACGGAGCGCATCAACTATTTTTTGTCAGGAGCTTACACGGATGTGTCGGGCATTGCCAAAGGAGATGACTTCAATCAGGTGATTGCCCGGGCGAATTTATCGCTCCATCTTACAGACTGGCTCACCATTGGCACCAACACCCAATATACCTCTCAAGACCAGTCGGGCTTGGGCGTGGATATCGTCAATGCGTATTTTTTCAATCCGCTGGCACGGGTATATGAAGCCGACGGCACTTATGCGGTGTTGCCCATCCCGGAGGAACCCATTTATTCCAACCCTTTGTCAAACTTGTACGTACAAGACGAAGATAAAAATCAGCGCTTATTTTCTAATAATTATGTATCCATTACTTTTCCTTTCGTGCAAGGGCTGAGTTATAAATTCAATACCGGCTATAACGTTTTTTCGGGAAACATCGGCAGATTCTGGGGTAGCAATACCCGCACCGGTCTGCTGAACGGCGGGCAATCCTTTATTTCCAATAATAATCAAAGCGATGTGCTGCTGGAAAACATTCTGTCTTACCAAAGGAATTTCAAAAAGCATAGAATTGACTTTACGGCACTGTATAGTACCCAGCACTTCACGCAAGATGTTCAGCAAGTGACGGCGCAAAGATTTCCGACAGAAGTATTGAGTTGGTATCAAAATAGTGTAGCCGGCGTTATTCAGCCCAGTGCCTCCTTCAGCGAGCAAAAATATGAGTCGCAGATGGGGCGCCTGAACTACGGGTTTGATTCGCGCTACCTGCTTACACTTACTGTTCGGCGAGATGGGTACTCCGGTTTTGGCAACGCAAATAAGTACGGGGTCTTCCCGTCGCTCGCCGTAGGCTGGAACATCAGCAATGAACCTTTCTTCAAAGAAAATAAAACCCTTAACCTACTCAAACTTCGGGCATCTTATGGATTAAACGGCAACCAGGCAATCAGTCCCTATCAGACTCTGGCACAACTATCCCAACTCAATTTCTTAGGCGGACCCGCCGGTAACACCACTGCCCCGGGCTATTTCCCATCCACGCTTTCTACGCCCACTTTAGGTTGGGAAACTTCCCGCTCTGTCAACGGCGGCATTGACTTTGCTTTGTTTTCCGACCGGCTGCGCGGCTCGGTGGACGCTTATACTACCGAAACGGAAGACTTACTGCTGGACAGAGCCATCTCGCCGGTACACGGCATTACGACCGTCACACAAAACATCGGTAAAGTGCGCAATACGGGTATTGAAGTGCTGCTGAACACCGTCAACATACGCACGCCTCATTTTAGCTGGAGTACCGATGTGAACTTTTCGCATAATCGAAATGAAATCATAGATTTGTATGGAACCGGACAGGATGATGTGTCCAATGGCTGGTTTATCGGCAAATCCATTGATGCTAATTTCGCCCTCGTGTACGACGGTGTATGGCAAACCGGAGAAGATGTTTCGCTACAACCCACTGCCAAGCCCGGCGATGTGAAAATAAAAGATACCAACGGAGATGGCAAAATCACGGTAGATGACCGTACCTTCATCGGGCAGCGCAATCCGAAATACGTGGCGGGTTTGACCAATACGGTGACTTACAAAGGCGTTGCGCTGAGTTTTTTCCTTTTCACACAGCAGGGCGTGACCCGCGTCAATCCGCTGTGGGACACCGACGTGGTGCTTTTGGACGCTCGTAGAAACACCATTCGGCAGAACTGGTGGAGTGAGACCAATCCTACCAACGACTATCCGGCTAACCGAAACATTACCAATCCCTTTGGTGTGCGCTTTTACCAGGATGCCAGCTTTGTTCGCCTGCGCGATGTGACCCTCTCTTACACCTTACCCCAGACCTTAACCCACACCGTTGGCTTTCGCTATGTAAAGGTGTATGGAAACATTCGCAACGCACTTACTTTTACCAATTGGAAAGGATTAGACCCCGAACTCGGAGAGCAAAGAGGCATTCCGCTGGACCGTTCCTTTATTCTAGGACTCAATCTGGGTTTGTAGCATCCCTATTCTTTCACCATCAAAATAATAGAATTGTCATGAAAAATATAATTCAATACTTATTCATATCATTCACCCTCTTTTTATTATGTGCTTGTGAAGAAGCATTTTTGGACGAGGCACCGCGCGACCGCCTCACTGCCGAGAATTTATACGCTACGCCCGCCGGATTTGAAAATGGGCTGAACGCCTTGTACGCCTTTGTTCGGCAAGAAAGACAATCTTACGGGCTTGAAAATATGCGCTCCGTGCTGGCAACTGCCGCTACGGATGATTACTACCTCTCCCGGTTTGCGCCCTATGATAATGCGTTTGTACAATGGAAAACGTTTATGAATCCAACGTTGGTGGTGATTTCGGACAACTGGAATTGGCTGTATCGAATTATTAATGCTGCTAACACGATTCTGAACCGTTCGGAAAACCCGGAAGTGAAGTGGGCTTCCGAGGCACAAAAAAATACCGTACTGGCGCAAGCCCGGCTCATTCGCGCCTGGGCGTATCGCCACCTCACTTATTGCTGGGGCGACGTGCCGCTCAACCTCACCGAATCATCCGGTACGAATATTAAAACCGACTGGACGCGCGAACCTCAAGCCAATATTCTCAAAGCAATGGAAGCGGATTGGCTCTTTGCCGAACAACATCTTCCTGAGGTACATACCATACCCGGTCGGCTCAACAAAGCAGTGGCGCGGCACTACCTTGCCGAACTCTATCTTTGGTTGGGAGACAATACCAAAGCCGAACAAAAAGCCGCAGCCGTAGTAAATGGGACAAATTTCAAACTTATTACCGCCCGCTATGGCGTGAGAGCCGGCCAGCCAGGCGTGCCTTTTATGGATCAGTTTTATGACGGAAACGTATTCAGAAGCCAGGGCAATACCGAGGTGCTGTGGGAAATGCCCCACGACCGCGATGTCATCGGCGGCGGCGGAAACATCATGCGCCGGGTGTGGCTCACGCGCTACGATGTCAATACGGGTTTAACCGCCAACAATGCTACAACGGGTCGAGGTTCTGAATTTTTGGCAGTGACCCAACGGGCTTTCACGCTGTATGAACCCCAGGACGACCGAGGCTCCTACCTCGCCATTCACCGTTTTTTAATCCGCTCTACCCGCGATACGCTATTTACAACTTCTGCCGGTGCACCCGAACAACTCCGCAATCCGCGCTGGCCCTCCACCCGCAAATGGGATGATGGCGACCCTACCGACCCCGGACGCAACCTCGGCTACAATGACCAGCCTTACCTCCGCCTGGCGGAAACCTATTTGCTGCTGGCAGAAGCGCAACATAAATTGGGTAAAAACGCGGAAGCTGCCCAAACGATGAATACCCTGCGCAAACGCGCTAAAGCAACAGAAATAAACGCCGATAATGTCAACATTGATTTTATTTTAGATGAAAGAACCCGTGAATTACTTACTGAAGAACACCGCCGTTACACCCTGTTGCGCCTCAACAAGTGGCTCGACCGCACGAAAGCGTACAACAAACAGGCGAGTGGGTTCATTGAGCCACACAATGTGCTTTATCCCATTCCGCAAGCCGTTATTGACGCCAATCTGGATGCGAAGTTTCCTCAAAATCCGGGTTATTAAATGATTCTTCATTATTAAAATAAAATGATTCATTAAATGAATAAATACTTTGCATTATTCACTGTATGCTGCCTGGCTACTGCATCTGTTTTTGCAACGGATACCCTTCGGGTGAGGGTAAACGCCGCTAAAGAAACCGGCAAATTGCGTCGTGCAGAGTTGTACAACAATAATTCCCTGCTGCGCACGCCTTCCGATGCTATTGTACAAAAGTATAAAAAAGAGATTGGTACTGCCCGTATCATGCGCTGCTGGGTAACGCTGGAAGATTATTGGAATGCCACGACCGACCAGTATAATTATGATTTCAAATGTGGCTGGGATTTAAATTTGTGGGATTCATTTTACAATTATATGGCTCGCTTTTCTGATATGAGTGAAGAAATCCTGTTGAATGTACGCGGTTATCATAAGGAAGTAGTCGAAAATAAAATATCTATGCAGCAATGGCGAACCGCTTGTAAAAATGGCATCAAACATTACAAAGAAAGATACCCGAAGATTAAATACATAGAAGCACTGAACGAGTATGAACTCTCCAGTTTCGGCGGGCTGACCAACGAGTACTATTATCGCTTTTACCAGCAATTTTACGATATTATAAATGAAATCAACGCGGAGTTAAACCCTGCAATCCCGCTGTTAGTGGGTGGTCCTTGCGTTGTAGAAGGACTGATGAACGGAGGTGGCAAAGAAAAAAATATGCGCTTTTTTCTGCAAAGCTTTGCACAAGATAAAAATCCGTCGAAAAAATTAGACTTTATTTCTTATCATGAATACGGTTCAGCGGCTAATCCGGCATCAGTTGCTGACCACGAAGCGCGTATTGACGGCTTGTGTCGGTCGTATGGCTTGCCCACCAATCTTCCCATTATGGTCAACGAAATGGGTCCGTTTGCCGGTACACGTAAAAATGGCTGCCTGGAAGAAGACCAGTTGGTGCAAGCAGCCGCCATGAATTCGTTATTCTATTTTTTTAATCAACAACCTGATTTACAAGCCTTCCATTGGGTCATTCAACATAAAACCAACGAGCGCAAGAACCAGATTTATGACAACTTGCGCTGGTCGCCCTACGGGATGTTGCTCAAATTGCAGGCGCGCACGGCGACCAACCAATTGGAAACCGACGCACCAAAATTGGCTGCAGGTAAAGGAGTCTATACCCTTGCTGCCAAAGACGAGCAAAAAATAACGGTCATGGTATGGAATTATCAATGGACTACCGGCAGGGACACCCACACCGTGAACCTCAACATTGACCAATTGCCCCTTGCATGGCAGGGGAAGAAAGTGATAATCCGGGAGTTTCTGTTAGATAGCAAGACGAATAACATTCACTCCGGCTATAATTTATTTACAAAATTCGGGGAAGACCAACTCGCCGTTACAAAAGAAAGTAATACAACGCTTAAAAATAATCTTATTTACATTACCACCTTGCTTCCCAATGCAAGTAGTTTGGTAGAAATTACATTAGCTACGCCCTGATGTTTTAATTTTATATGCTGTAATTTTTAATATTTAAAAGCCCATAACTACTTGGTTCTTAGACTAATAATATTGCATCATGGAAGAAATGCAAATAGATGAGATAGGTACGCTACAGCCATTCGACTACATTGCTATCATCGTTTATATGATATTAATGGCAAGTATCGGATTATTTCTGGGCAGATTTGTTCGCAACATCGGCGATTATTTTAAAGGCGGCAGCGGGCTTTCCTGGCTGGAAGGGGGCATCAGCAATTTTATGACGATGTTCAGCACCTTTGTGTTTGTGGCTTACGCCGGCATCGCTTACGAATACGGGCTGACGGCACTCACGGTTATTTGGTGTACGGTTCCACCGGCTTTAGTTGCGGCGGCTGTATTTGCTCGTAAATGGCGGCGTGCGGGTATTCTTACACCGGTAGAATTTCTGGAGACCCGTTTCAATGCGCCGGTGCGGCAGCTTTTCTCGTGGGGCGGCGTTGGTTTCAAAGTGTTAGATAATATGGTTCGGCTGTATGCAATCGGACTTTTTGTGTCGGCAGCCACTCCGTTGAGTCTTCAAACTTCGGTGCTGTTTTGTGGGATAATCGTCATTTTATACACGGTGTTAGGCGGCTTGTGGGCAGTTGTGGTGACCGATGTGATTCAGTTTGTGATTTTGGTGCTGGCTACTTTTATCCTGATTCCGCTTACGCTGCAAGCCAGTGGAGGATTAGACAAGCTGATGCAAGCCATTCCCGAACATTTCAACTGGTTCAATGGTCCGAAAGGTGCGCCGCTGTTTTTGTTGGCTTATTACACGATGGTATTAATAAAATATAATGCAAATTGGGCTTTCATTCAGCGATTTTATAGTGTACGAACGGAATCAGACGGACCGAAGTTGGGGATTCTCACTTCGGCGTTATTTTTTATTTTCCCGGTAATTTTTCTCTTTCCTTCCATTGCTGCCAAAAACCTGATACCCAATCTGGAAAACCCCGAAATGGCTTATGTACAGGTGTGCCTGCAACTGCTGCCGCCGGGCATCATGGGCTTGATGCTGTCGGCGATGTTTGCCGCGACCATGTCCACGCTGAGCGCCGAGTACAATGTAACGGCAGGGGTATTGACACGCGACATCTACCAGCGGCTTATCCATCCGAACGCCTCTCCTGTGGAGGCGCTTTGGGTAGGCAGAGCGATGACCCTGGGCGTGGGCACTCTGGTGACTATCGGGGCGCTTTTTGTGGGCGGATTTGGCGGTGCATTCGAAGCAAATAAACTTTTTACCGGGCTTTTTGCCATTCCGATGGCGATTCCGCTGCTTTTTGGCTTGTTGCTGCGCAAACCCCAACCCTGGGGAGCATTGGCTACCGTTGTCGTGGGCATTAGCGTCGGTTTAGTGTTGAATGCAAACCCCAATATTTCATGGGAAGCATCTACGCTTATTGAAATCGCAGTTTGTCTGGGCGTGTTTGTCGCCTCCGGTTTTTTGGGAAATCGGTCGGTTGCCTACGAAAATCGGGTAAACGGGTTCTTTCTGAAATTAGCTACCCCCGGTGATTCGGTGTTGGCTGACCCTGCAAATAGCCAATTGCAAGCGGCAATGAATCGTTTATACGCCCTGGCGTTGGTGATTACCGGTGCTTTATTTTTATCCATGAGCATTCCTTCTATCCATCAGTTGAGCGGCAAGCTGGCAGTATTGGGAGGCATTATTTGTATAGTAGCCGCAGTTGGAGTTTTTATCTATTCCAGAAATATTAAAAAAATTTAAAAAGAAAATAATTGAATACGTTTATAAATGCTGATTTTTTATTGCAAAATCAAACCGCACTGCGCTTGTACCACGAAGTAGCAAGCGGACTGCCCATTGTGGATTTTCACAATCACCTTGCAATAGCCGACTTAGCTGCCAACCGGCAATACGACAACCTGACGCGCCTCTGGCTGAGTAATGACCCCTACAAACATCGCCTCATGCGAATCACCGGTGTAGCCGAAAAATACATCACGGGCACGGCATCCGATTATGAAAAATTTCTTGCCTGGGCAAAAACCGTTCCAAAAACCTTAGGCAATCCGCTGTTTCATTGGTCTGCACTGGAGCTGAAGCGTATTTTTGACTGGGATACCTGCCTTTCGGAGGATACTGCTGACGACCTCTGGCACTACGCCAATGAACAACTCCAACAACCCGATTACGGGGCACTGGCACTGGTAAAAAAATGGAATCCCGAAGTTCTAATCAGTTCCGATGACCTGTTGGACGACCTGTCAGCACACCAGGCGGTAAATGACCAAGAACCGGGGTTCAAAATCCTGCCGTCGCTTCGGGCGGATAGCATTTTGGAATTTGATAGAACCGTGCATTCCCACCGGCAACACTGGCTGGAAGCGCATTGGGGCAGCCCCATCCTATCTTTAGCAGACTATGAATGTGCAGTGATACAACGACTTGACGATTTTGACCGTGCCGGCTGCTTGCTCGCCGACCATGCACTGGATGCGGATTTTTCTTTCCAGCCTGCCTCGCCTAAAGACGCAGCGACTCTTTTCAACCGCTTCCTGAACGGCGAAGTGCTTTCGGACCAGGAAAGAAACAGGCTACAATCGTATTTATTACAATTTTTGGGACAGCAATATGCTCAACGTGATTGGGTGTTGCAATTGCATATCGGTGCGCAGCGGCATACCAGCAGCCGCCTGCGCCAGCTCACTGGCTCTACGGGCGGCTACGCTTCCATTGGCTCGGGTTGTAATCAGGCTGCCATTTGTGCTTTCTTAGACTACTTAGAACAACTCGACTGCCTGCCTAAAACCATTTTATACGCCGCTAATCCGGCAGACGTAGTTGCTTTCAGCACGATGACCGGGTCGTTCACCCATGATGGGGTAGGCGGCAAGTTGCAGGTAGGACCGCCCTGGTGGTACAACGACCATCTGGACGGCATTTGCCAACATCTTATCACCTTGTCCAATTATGGGCTACTGAGCCAATTTATCGGAATGACCACCGATTCTCGTAGCATCTTATCCTTGTCGCGGCACGAATATTTTCGCAGAGTCTTATGCAACTTGCTCGGCACGTGGGTCGAACAAAAAATACTGCCGCCCGACCAAGCTTTGCTGGAAAAATTGGTGACCGACATTTGTTACCACAACAGTCGAACGTACTTGGGTTTAACCCGCATTACAAGCATTCCATCCTATGAAAAATCAATCGCAGAGTAGAATAGCCGTTGTCACCGGCGCAGGCGGTACGCTTTGTTCGGAAATTGCCAAAGCACTGGCGGAGCAAAATTTTTGTGTCGCGTTGCTTGGCAGGAGTATCGAAGGCTTGCGAGAAGTGGAACAATTCATCCTTGCCCGGGGCGGTTGTGCCATGGCACTGGCAACGGATGTCACCGACCTGGCAGCCGTACAAGCAGCAAATGAACAAATCTTGTCCACCTGGGGAACGCCCTCGGTACTCATCAACGGTGCAGGGGGCAACCAAATGGGTGCCATAACGACGGTGGATGAATTTGATAAGAGAGAACTCCACGCCTTCCCGCAAGACTTTTCGGGCTTTTTAAACATGGATATGAATTGTTTTCAAAATGTGTTAAACATCAACACGCTGGGTACGGTCATCCCCTGCCAGGTATTCGGCAGCACGATGGCAGCAAACGGAGGTGGAAGCATCATCAATTTTTCTTCGATGAATGGCTACCGTCCGCTTTCCCGAGTACCTGCTTACGCGATGGCAAAAGCGGCGGTCAATAATTTCACCCAGTGGTTGGCAGCCTACCTGGCACCCGCCGGTGTGCGGGTAAACGCTATTGCACCTGGGTTTTTCCTGAATGATAAAAATCGAAGCCGATTATTGAATGACGACGGCGATTTCACCGAACGAGGTACTCGTATCATTCGGCAAACGCCTATGCACCGTTTTGGTGGAGCAAATGAATTGGTGGGCTGTATCAACTGGTTGATTGACGAAACACAATCAGGTTTTGTTACCGGTGTTGTCATTCCGATTGATGGCGGATTTCTCTCTTCTGCCGGTATTTAACCACTCATACAATACCTTACACCATGAAACTTTCGCTACTACTGCCACCGAAATACGACGAACGCAAGTGGACGCTGGCGCGCCAGGCAGGGGTACAGTATGCCATTACCAAAGCAGCACCGGAGTTGTCAGGAATGCCGCCTCCTTATGATTTTCAGGCATTGAAACAAATAAAAGACGCTTTTGAAGAATCAGGATTTAAATTATACGGTTTGGAAGGCGACCAGTTTGACATGAACCCGATTAAGTTAGGCTTACCTAATCGCGACGAATGGATTGATAAATACCGGCAAATGTTGCAAAATATGGGACGGCTGAATATTCGGCTGTTGTGTTACAACTTTATGGCGGTAATCGGCTGGTTTCGTACCCGCACCAACGTCCAGGAACGCGGTGGCGCATTGGTCAGCGCATTCCATTACGAAGATGTAAAAGACGAACGAGTAGAAAGCCGGTATCAAATTGCAGAAGAACAACTTTGGGAAAATTTGTACTATTTTTTAGAGGCTGTTCTCCCGATTGCAGAAGCGAACGGCATTCAAATGGCATTGCACCCGGATGACCCGCCGGTGAGTCCGTTGAAGGGAGTGGGGCGTATTTTGACTGCTGCTGCGGCTTTTGACCACCTTCAGCACAAGTACCCCAGCCCAAGCAACGGCATTACTTTCTGTCAGGCTACTTTTCAAACCATGGGCGAAGATTTAAAAGCGATTTCGCAAAAATGGCTTGCGCAAAAAAAGATATTCTTCGTACACCTGCGGGATATTGTCGGCGACCGGTATGCCTTCCGCGAAACCTTTCACGACAACGGCAGTACGCAGATGCACGAAATGATTCGGCATTATCACACCTGCGGCTTTGACGGACCCCTTCGCCCTGACCATGCGCCTGCTATGTATGGCGAAAACTTGCAAAGTGAATTTGCAGGTGGATTGTCGGTAGGATATGAGATAACCGGTAAAATTTATGCCATCGGACATATCAAAGGGGTGTGCGCCGCCTCTGATATTCTTTTAGAGTAATATGCTGTTTTAGTAATAATTTATTTACAAAAAATGTTTTATTATGGAAATTATCACACAATCATATCCAGTCAGAAAATTTGATCTAAACTATGACTGGCAAGAGATACAAAGTCGCTATTTAAAATTATATGCTGCTTTGGTCTCAGATGTACTGGAAGAATTAGGGTATCATCATCAATGCATGGCGAGCGGTATTTATCCCTTATTACATACCATGCAAGTAGCCGGACCCGCATTTACCTGTCATGGCATCGCTACGCCCAGCCGAGACGAAAAAATCCATGCGATCCGGCTTGGAATGTTTAAAAGCATGACGCCCGGCGTGATACAGGTGCGCGACACCCAGGGGGATACTTCCTGTGGGCAGTTTGGCGAAATATCGGCTACAGCTGCGCATGCACACGGCTGCGTGGGCGCTGTGATAGATGGTTCTACCAGAGATTCTAACTATTTGATTAACATGGGTTTTCCTACTTTTTGTCGCTTCAGAAATCCGGTAGAAGCCCTTAGCCGATTTATGATCGTAGATTATCAGATACCTATTTATGTGAAAGGAATGGACGGTTTGCTTTGTATTCATCCTGGCGATTATATCTTCGGCGATAATGACGGCGTAGTAGTGGTGCCTTTTGAAAAAACGGTAGAGGTACTGGAACGCGCCGAAAAAATGTATGCCTCGGAAGCGGAAAGTCGCAGGGCGATGGCTTCCGGGCAAGACCCGCTGGAGGTATATCAAAAGTTTGGGCGATTTTAGCAAAAATTTCGACCTTTCAAGAAGAAGGTATTCGTGCAAAGAAACTCAAATTTTCTAAGAGCTTATGTGGAAATGTTTTAATGTAATATCGGTCACCGTTTTATTTATTTTCAATGGCATAAGCCAGAATAAGGTGTTGGAAATAAAAGGAGGCATTCCCATTTTCGTTCATGTGCAGGCAAGCAAGCCCCTCGACAAAGCCCTGCAAATCCTGAATCGGGATTTAAAAACCGTGTTAGGACAATCATCTGACATTCAATTTGTTACAAATGAAATTTCCGACAATTCCAAAGGATTATTATTGAAAATAAACCCCAATATTGGCGGTGCGGAAGCGCATCGGGTTCGTGTAGTCGGTAATCAGATTGTGTTGGAAGGAGCAGACCGATTGGGTTTGATTTATGCCATGTACACTTTTTCAGAAAAGATTTTGGGGATTCCACCGCTATGGTTTTGGGCTTCACAACGACCTGAACGTCAAAAGAGTATAAAATTAAAAAAAGATTTTTTAGCAGCATATAGCTCGCCGCACACGAAATATCGCGCTTGGTTTCCAAATGATATGGATTATTTTTTTACCTGGCGACAACTGGACTCTATTTACAATGAAGTTTGGCTGGAAACCGCACTGCGCTTAAAACTCAACACCATCGAATGGCACGCGGCGGATGCCTGGAATTATGAAAAGCCCTATTCGTTGGACCAGACCCGCCAATTAATCCATGAATACGGTTTTTACAATACCACCCATCATCATAGTCCGGTATATTCTTCCTTCCGATTGTGGGACGAGTTTTGGACCAAAGCAAAAGGGATGCCGGCAGCACCGAAGCTAAGTCTTGCAAACAAAGATAAAATCGAAGCATTTTGGCGATACAACATCGAAACGATAGCGAGGAGTGGCGTGGATATGATTTGGGTAACTACATTCAGGGGGGCAGGCGACCATCCTTTTTGGTACACCTTTGAGGATGCCCCGGAAAGCATGAAAGAAAGAGGCAAAATCATTGATGAAATGGTGAATCGGCAAGTGGAAATGATTAAAGAAATTACCGGAAATACGCAACCCATCATTCGCTATATTTTTTATAACGAATTATCCGATTTATTAGCAGCAGATTTGATTCATCCGCCGAAGGAGCCCAATTTGATTTGGAATTTTGTGGCTGCCCGCCGCGACCATTATCCAAACGAAGATATACAGGCATTTAAGCAGCCAAACGCATATCTCGGTTATTACATGAATTTGCAATTTACCTCCACCGGGTCTCATGTGGTACAGGCAGAAGGTCCGTGGAAAATGGAAAAAAATTACCGGTACGTCAACAGCAAAAGCAATCACCCTTTATTGTTTTCGGTGGTAAACGCAGGGAACATTCGCGAACACGTACTCACGCTTTGTGCAAATGCCGAGTTGCTGTGGAATTTTGAAGATTATTCGTCAGATGAATTTATATTAAATTTTACAAAACGTTATTTTGGAGAAAAACACGCAGCAGCCATTGCCGATTTGTACCGGCAGTATTTTAATGCCTATTGGAAGCAGCGGAAGCCCGATTTAGAAGGATTTGAGCGGCAATTTATTTTTCAAGACCTACGCTACAAACAAGTAATCCATCAAATAACCGATAAGTTTAATCAACCCTACCATCCCAATCCATTAGAAGATTATGACTCAGAACAAGTGCCGGGGCGCACTTTTCGCATTGTGCCGGAAGATAATGTTGCCTCCAACCAGGTAGAAGCGATTTTGAAAGGTACGGAGCAGTCGGCTCAAGATTTTCAAAACGTATTGCAGCGTGCGAAAAAGCTGGAAAGTCGTTTAGCACCAAAATACTTGCCATTTTATCGCGATAATCTGGTACAACCCGCTGCATTTATGATGGCGATTAATAACTGCGTGCATGATTTGGTTCAAGCCTATCAAGTAAAAGATAACCCAAATCAGGTAAAGCCACTGTTACAAGCTGCTTTGCAGCATTTTGACGCAGCACAGCAGGCGATGGAGCAAACACTGCATGGAGATTTTAAACAATGGTATGAGCAAGATCGCGTCTTCGATTGGAAAGACCTTAGAAAACGCCTGCTCCAAATTAAGTAAATCGAAAAATTTGGTGGTGTCAAATTTTAAATTATAAGTTGTAAGTAAGTAATTAAGATAGTAGAGTTGTTCAAAAATAAAAAAGGGTGAGTTTTTGGCGTACATTTCTAAATGTCTTTGTTACTCTACTCAACTAAAAAAGGGCTTAGGAAAAGAAACGGGAAAAAGAGAATTTTACAGTAACCCAACTCAAAAACCGGCGAACCCTGTAAACACAATATAAACTGAACCGTTGCCATCTACGCTTTCTGGAGAAAACTCACAGCAAAAGGACGCGCCAGGGGCCGACCTGTTGCAAGCAGTGAATAAAGTGGTTTCATTTAAGTAGTCGGGCAGGTTTCTCCGAAGGAATCAAAAAAACTACTGCCTATTTCACACCCAGCGGGTCATCAACATTCGGTTGTGATCCTGGAAACCGTAGCGGCGGTAAAGGGAGAGACCGGCGGTGTTGTGTTGTTCTACTTCGAGGTGAATGGCTTTCACACCCATGGTTTTGGCTTGCTCGGCGGCAAAATCCACGGCTTTTGCACCGAGTTGTTTGCCCCGGAATTCGGGCTTGAGATAGAGTTCGTCCAGAAAAGCATCCCTTCCTTTAAATTCAAAACTGTAGCCCAGCGTGAGTGCCAGGTAGCCCGCCACCTTGCCGTTGAGCAAAATCAGCCAGAGCTTGCCGTAGTTGGCATTTTTGATAAAAACCAGCAAGGCTTCGCGCGCCGTTTCCGGGTTAAAGTCGTACTGGTCAATCGCGTAAAAATCTTTTTGCAACTGCAGGATCGTATCAATATCGTCGGTACCGGCTACGTAAAATTGTGGATTCATGGTAATCGTTTGGGCTCAGCTACCCAATGAAACGGCAAAGGTGGAGAAAAGTTACCATATTGTTAGAAATATTTATGCTTAAAAATCAAACGGTGTGCAATAGTCTGAAACAGAATTTTTTCGCATCTTACCACCGCTTTTATTTTTTAAAAAGCAACTCATTTTATCCACCAAAACCAGCACTTATGGTACGCAATCGCAAATTTTTACTCACCGAAAAAGAAATCCCTACCCATTGGTACAACATCGTGGCGGATATGCCCAATAAACCCCTGCCGCCGCTGCATCCCGGTACAAAAGAACCCATCGGACCCGAAGCCCTCGCTCCGCTTTTTCCAATGGAACTCATCAAACAGGAGGTAGCAGGCGAGCGCATGATCGAAATACCCGACGAAATACACGACATCTATGCCCTGTGGCGACCCACGCCGCTTTACCGGGCTTACAATCTGGAAAAAGCACTTGACACCCCGGCGAAGATTTATTACAAATACGAGGGCGTAAGTCCGTCGGGTTCGCACAAGCCCAACACGGCAGTAGCACAGGCATATTACAACAAACAGGAAGGCGTAAAACGCATCACCACCGAAACCGGTGCGGGTCAGTGGGGGAGTGCCCTGAGTTTTGCGTGTAATTTGTTTGGCATTGAATGCGAGGTGTACATGGTAAAAATCAGCTACCACCAGAAGCCATATCGCAAAACGCTGATGAACACCTGGGGTGCCAAAGTGTATGCCTCGCCGACGGATCATACCAACGCCGGGCGGCAGATTCTGGCGGAAGACCCCAACTCGCCGGGCAGCCTGGGCATCGCCATTTCGGAGGCAGTAGAACGCGCAGCAATGGACGATGACACAAAATACGCCCTGGGCAGCGTGTTGAACCATGTGCTGATGCACCAAACCATCATCGGGCAGGAAGCCCTCGTACAAATGGAAAAAGCCGGGGAGATGCCAGATATCGTGGTGGCACCCTTCGGCGGTGGCTCCAATTTTGCAGGCATTAGTTTTCCCTTTCTGCGCATGAATTTTATAGAAAACAAGCATATTCGCTGTATTGCGGCAGAACCGGCTTCCTGTCCGAAACTCACCAAAGGCGTATTCCGATACGATTTTGGCGATACGGTAGGGATGACCCCGCTGCTGCCCATGTACACCCTGGGGCACAAATTCGTACCTGCGCCCATCCACGCGGGCGGCTTGCGCTACCATGGTGCGGGCGCAGTGGTGAGCCAATTGTTGAAAGACAAACTCATCGAAGCGCGCGCGCACGACCAGTTGGAATGTTTTCAGGCAGGGGTGTTGTTTGCTAAAGCCGAGGGCATCATTCCGGCACCGGAAACCAATCATGCCATTGCCACCGCCATTCAGGAAGCCGAGCGTTGCAAACAAGCAGGTAAGTCGGAAGTCATTCTAATCCATTTGTGCGGGCACGGCAATTTTGATCTGGGTTCTTACGATAATTATCTGAACGGCAATTTGCAAAAGCACGAAATCACGCAGCAGGAAATTGACGCGGCGATTGCGCTGATTGATACCCCGGCAGTGGTGTAGTCGGGTTGGTGGGTGACGTGTTCGAGCCTTCACCGCTATTAGGCTTTACCTATTGCAACAAAAACGGATATTTGTGGTTAGTTAGAAGAAGCGACTTGGAACGGTCATTTTAACAAGGGTACATGAGTATTTTGCAGTCTTTCATGGCTAATAAAAGCCTCCATCCGCCTTATCAGGCACTGCTGTGTTTTGTGGCGGCACTGGTATTTACATTGGTGGGTAAACTGGCGCAGTGGACCAATCTACTGGAAGTACCGGCGCGCTTCCCGTGGATGACCTCTGCTTCGTTTTTGTTGTTATTTGCCATGTTTAACAGCGTTTCCTCGCTGGCGGTTGACAATATGATGAAGTACTGGGGGCGCAGCATTTATAGTTTTCTGGGGTTGGCGGTCGCCTCCGGGCTGGTGGCGTACTTGTTTTCCTCCCTTTCGATCAGCGAAGCCGGTTCCTTCCGGTGGATTTACTTTGTACTTACCTTTGGGTATCTGGTGTTTTTATCCATTGTAACCTTCATGCGTAGAATTGTGGAGTTTGCCCAGAAAGAAGAGTGGAACCACCCCCGCATACGGCGAAAAAGGTGACCAAGTGACGTAGAGACCAGGAGATTGCACGACGGAGCAATGGCGTGATAAGTGCCCGATAACTAATAACAAGCAAATACCTAAAACTATGCAAAAAATCTTATTCCTAAGCTTTCTGACACTACTCCTTGCCTGCAACCGCCCAACTACCCAACTCCCAACCACCGGCAACGAATTGCCCAGGGTAGATGCCGAAGCCAACCTGCGCAAACTGGGACTGAATCTGCCCAATCCCTCTTCACCCGTTGCCAACTATGTCAATGACGTGCGTACCGGCAAACTGATTTTCCTCTCCGGCAAGGGTCCGCTCAAACCCGACGGCACCTACATCACGGGCAAATTGGGCAAAGACCTCAGCATCGAGCAGGGCTACGAAGCCGCCCGCGTGGTGGGTATCAATCAACTTGCCGCTTTGAAAGCAGAACTCGGCGACTTGAACAAAGTACGCCGCATTGTCAAAGTGCTGGGCATGGTACAATGCACCCCTGAATTTACCGATCAGCCCAAAGTGATGAACGGCTACTCTGACCTGATGGTGGCGGTCTTCGGCGAACGCGGCAAACACGCCCGCTCGGCGGTGGGTATGACCGCGCTGCCCAGTAATATTGCCGTAGAAGTGGAGATGATCGTGGAAGTAGAGTGACCAAGTGACTGCGTGACGAAGCGACCAAGTGAATATGTGTCTCTTGGTCTCTTAGTCTCTAAGTCTCCTTTTGGTCTTGCTGTGGGAATTCAACTTTGTGGTAAATATCTTTGAGTGCAATCTCACACCCTGCTATCTTCACAGTTTCCTCTAAATTGGAATGACCCGTATAAATCCATTTTTCTGAATCTGCTGACTGCCGTTCATACAAAGAGACAAAAGCCGACTGCTGCGAGATAAGGAGATATTGTTGCAGGCTTGAAATAGATTGATAACATTCCCACTTTTCATTTTTATCAACTTCCTCCGTTGAAACAGAACCCGTCTCAATCAGCACAGTCGGATTTAAAGTAGCCAACATTTTTCCTCTATGATTAAAATATTCTGGCTCGCCCAACACAATCACCGCATCCGGATAAAACACTTTATTACAACCGGGCGTATACACCATTCTCGTTTCTGTCCAGATTTGTCCGGCTGTGTCAAAAAAATAGTTTCCAAAAATTCTGGAGAGATTCTGAACAATCTTTCCATGATTAGGTGAAGTGTAACTCATAGGGCGTATTTTTCCATTCCAATATTCATGGCGGAGTTCTGCCTTGTATTCAAATTCAAAATATTCTTCTAAACTTATATATTTGGTGGCAACGGCAGTCATGTGTTTGAAATTTTATTCAAAATTAAGGTCTTGTCTGCTAAATTAGATATATTTCAATTTAAAAACTCCAATTTTTTATTTCTATTTTGTCAAACGTAAAAGTCAAAGCATTTCACAGTATGAAAAAACGACTAACCACTTTGTTGATTTTGCTGATCTTTATCGCAAATGCAAACGCCCAAACCGCCGAACCCCTCAGCATTAAAGGCTTACAACAGCCCGTCGAAATCTTGATTGACACCTGGGGTATTCCGCACATTTACGCCCAAAACGAGGCGGATTTGTTCTTTGCACAGGGCTTCACGGCTGCTCGCGACCGGCTCTTTCAATTTGAACTGTGGCGACGCTCAGCGACCGGTACCGTGGCGGAGCTATTGGGTACAAGAGAATTAAAACGTGATATTGGCACGCGCTTATTCAAATTTCGCGGCGATTTAAAAAAAGAACTCAATCATTACCATCCCAACGGCGAATTGATTATTACTTCTTTTGTAAATGGTGTAAATGCCTACATTGAATTGACGCAGCAAAAACCGGAGTTATTACCGATTGAATTTAAATTATTAAACATCAAACCCCAAAAGTGGACACCGGAAATCGTCACCTCCCGCCATCAGGGTTTGCTCGGCAACATCAAGGAAGAAATTCGCACGGCACAAGCCGTCGCAAAAATGGGCGTGGCAAAGGTCAAAGAACAAGCCTGGTTTCACCCCGGCGACCCGATTTTGGATATTGATCCCAAGATTGACACCGCGCTTTTTTCTCAAAATATCATCGCACCGTATGAAGCTTATCGCAAAGGTATAGTTTTTCAACCCACCGATTTAATCGCCGAAGCCCGCACCGATGACTGGGAAAAGTTTCGCGCACTCGTTGAAATGGATGAAAAAATCGAACGCGAAGCCCGGCAAAAAGGCGCAGAACTCGTGGGCAGCAACAATTGGGTGGTGAGCGGCGAGCGCACCCAAAGTGGCTTTCCAATGCTGGCAAACGACCCGCACCGTGCGCAGTCGGCTCCGTCCTTGCGCTATATTTCGCACCTGGTAGCACCGGGTTGGAATGTCATCGGCGGCGGCGAACCCACGATTCCGGGCATTTCCATCGGTCACAACGAGCAGGGTGCCTGGGGCTTGACAATTTTTGGTACGGATGCCGAAGATTTATATGTGTACCGCACTAATCCGCAAAACCCCAATCAATATTGGTATAAAGGCGCCTGGGAAAATATGACGATTTTGAAAGATACGATTCGCATCAAAGGACAGCAAAAACCGGAAATCGTGGAGTTGAAATACACGCGGCACGGTCCGGTGACCTACGAAAATCCGAAGAAAAATCAAGCGTGTGCCCTGCGCTGCGGCTGGCTGGAAGTGGGCGGTGCGCCGTATCTGGCGAGTTTGCGCATGAATCAGGCAAAGACCTGGGAGGAGTTTCGCGAGGCGTGTAATTACAGCCATATCCCCGGTGAAAACATGATATGGGCGGATAAAAACGGAAATATCGGCTGGCAGGCGGTGGGTATCACGCCCGTTCGGCGCAATTTCAGCGGCATGGTACCCGTGCCGGGCGATGGCTCGTACGAGTGGGAGGATTATCAGGAAATTAAAAACAGACCAAATAGTTATAATCCAAGTAATGGTTTTATTACAACAGCGAACGAAAATGTAACACCGCGAAATTATCCAGATATCAATGCCACGATTGGTTTCACCTGGGCGGAGCCGTACCGGGGCGACCGGATACGCGAGGTGCTGGGTTCGGGGCAGAAATTTACCATGATGGACATGATGCAATTACAAACGGATTACCTGTCCATTCCGGCGCGGATGTTTGTACCCTTGTTGAAAAATGTAAAAATTGCCGATAATGAAACAGCTGAAAGAGCGCGTCAGATGCTTTTAAACTGGAATTTTCAATTGGATAAAAACTCTGTTCCCGCTGCCATTTACGTGGCTTGGGAGGCACGTTTGTACAGCAATGTGCGCGAAGTAATGGTGCCGCCGAACGAACGCGGACTGGTGCCGATTCAAGCCAAACGCATTGCCGACTGGTTGTTGGCACCTGACGGTCGCTTTGGCAAAAATCCGGTAAAAAGCAGGGATGAGCTCGTTGTAAAAAGTTTGAAAGAAGCGGTTTACAATTTAAATAACAAATTAGGCACGGATGTAAATAGATGGCAATACGGGCAGGAGAAGTACAAACACGTCCTCATCAAACACCCCCTGAGCAATGCCGTGAAAGAAGACGTGCGTAAAATATTGGATGTAGGTCCGGCTCCGCGTGGCGGCAACGGGCACACCGTAAACAGCACCGGCAACAACGACAATCAAACACACGGCGCGTCGTTTCGCATCATTACCGATTTGTCCAATTGGAATTTTATGATTGGTACTAACACCCCCGGTCAGAGTGGCAATCCGGCGCATCCGCACTATCGAAATTTGTTTGATATTTGGGCGAATGACGGCTATTTTCCGATGTTTTACACCCGCGAAAAAATCGAAGCGGTACGTGCGGAAACGATTTTATTACAACCGAAATGATGTCTGAATCAGGATTCGGAAGGAGTTTAAGATTTGCAAGATTTGTCATACTCAAAACATCACAATGAAATGCAAATATCTTAAATATCAGCGAAGCGAAATACCAAAATATCAAAATATCATGCTCAAGCAACTCCTATTTTTTTTAGTTTTACTTCTATCTTTCGGAAAAGGAAGGACCCAAAACATTCCGCCACTTGACCCCCGCATAGCCGCCATTGCCATATCACCCTCCGCCCAGCGCATCGAAGCGGACATTCGCAAACTCGTGAGTTTTGGTACCCGCAACACCCTGTCCGACACGGTTTCTCAAACGCGCGGCATCGGGGCAGCGCGGCGTTGGATTAAAGCGGAGTTTCAAAAAATATCAAAGGAATGTAATAACTGTCTGGAAGTGATAGAACTCGCTTCGGTGGTGAAAGGCGATCCCAACGGACGGATCAAAACCGATACCTGGGTGGTAAATGTGCTTGCCATTCAACGCGGTACACGTTATCCGAATCGCTATGTGATAATGTCGGGTGACATTGACTCGCGGGTGTCCGACCCCTCGGATTT
>Ga0224722_1000317_pt1 | contig 28716 bp, 28 predicted proteins | sample Balambano_FR1_Me_FD_161646 | JGI IMG/M metagenome (GOLD analysis project Ga0224722, IMG submission 161646) | Freshwater sediment microbial communities from Lake Towuti, South Sulawesi, Indonesia - Balambano_FR1_MetaG | ecosystem: Environmental > Aquatic > Freshwater > Lake > Sediment | place... | reverse complement strand
AACCAATACAGCGCCACCCAGGGGTTATAACTGGCGACACGGGTGGCATCAGTGCCTGCGCCAACGGGAACACCCATCTCCAACATTCGCCGGATGGGAGGGGTGCGTTCTGCGGCCGGTTTGCCATAGCGGTTGATGAAGTATTCACCTTGATAAACCATGCGATGTTGAATGGCAATACCACCGCCTAGTGCTTTGACTCGTTCGATGCTGCGATCGCTAATGGTTTCCGCATGGTCAAACATCCAGTGCAGTCCATCAAATGGAATCTCCCGATTCACCTGTTCAAATACATTCAAAAAGCGGGAAATTGATTCGTCATAGGTGGCATGCAGGCGAAAGGGCCAACGATTCTGTGCGAGTAGAGAAACAACCTTTTCCAGTTCACTTTCGAGTGATTCTACCAACTCTGGACGGGGTTCTAAAAAGTCCTCGAAGTCTGCGGCAGAAAAAACGAGCATTTCTCCTGCTCCATTCATGCGATACAAATCATCTCCCTGACCCGGTTTAACTATTTTGGCCCAGTTGGCAAAATCTTCTCGTTCCTGTTTAGGGCGTTGAGTAAACAGGTTATACGCGATTCTCACTGTCAGCTGATTGTTGCGATGCAGATCTTCAATGATCTGATAATCCTCAGGATAATTCTGAAACCCTCCACCTGCATCGATCACACTGGTGATACCCAAACGATTCAGTTCTCGCATGAAGTGACGAGTGGAGTTAATTTGCTGGTCGTAGGGTAATTTTGGCCCCTTTGCCAGGGTGGAATACAAAATCAGGGCGTTGGGCTTGGCAACCAATAGCCCAGTGGGATTGCCGAATTGATCTCGTTGAATCAACCCTCCGGGTGGATCGGGAGTGTCTTTGGTGTAGCCAACGGCTCGTAAGGCGGCTTGGTTGAGTAAAGCACGATCGTACAAGTGCAGAATGAAAACGGGTGTATCGGGCGCGATCGCGTTCAACTCTGCTAACGTTGGCAACCGTTTTTCAGCAAACTGAAGCTCTGTAAATCCTCCCACAATGCGCACCCACTGACCAGGCGGCGTTCGCTGCACTTGTTCCTTTAGCATCCGTAGCCCATCGGCAAGGGAGGGAACTCCATCCCACCGCAGTTCCAGGTTGTAGTTTAAGCCGCCACGAATTAAATGAATGTGCGAATCATTCAGTCCTGGAATCGCTGTGCGTTTATTGAGATCAATGATTTGGGTGCGATCGCCGCGATAGGTCATCACTTCTTTTTCAGTTCCTACCGCGATAAAGCGATCGCCTTTAATCGCCACTGCTTCAGCAAACGATCGCCGCTCATCTTGAGTGGCAATTCGACCATTTGTGAGAATCAAATCAGCAAAGGTTGAATTTGCTAACATCCGAGTTTCTCCTAAAAGATAGGACGAGACACCTGCAAGGGTTGCAAGCTGTAAAAATGTTCTACGAGTTGTGGGCTGAGAAGTGTTCATTTATCTGGCTTGGAGTATAACCACTGGTCAAAAAGGCGTGTGAGTTGGGGCATGACAAGGTAGGTTAGTGCTGCGACCACTAACACGTTGCTGATGGCTAAATTGATGAATAGAGGAAGTGGTGCAAATACAGGTCCGAGAAGGTAAGCAACAAGAGTAGTGACAATTTGCACCCCAACCCAGGTAACGATCGCCATCTTGTAGCGTGGTGGCGGAGCGTTGAACGGTTGATTGGGTAGGCTAAACCAGGTTTCTAAGCCTGTCAATGCTTGAATGGTTTCTGGCTGTTCAATCAGCGGTTGCAGTCGCTCGATCCACTGTCGCCGGACATCCGATTCCAACCAGGTCTTGAGATTGTCGTAGCGATCGAATTTGAGAATTACTACATACTCAGGATGGGCATGATCGAGAGGACGAATCGTGCTGACACCCAAATGCCCTTTGAATTTTCGCGCAGCAGCAGCGACACCATGAAACCACGCTTCGTAACCCTGCTCTCGCCCTGGACGAATCACATGAGAAATGATGGCAGTGACCTGATGGTTATCTTCATTCGTCTCGATAGTCAAAGATTCTTCTGGCACAGAAATTTCCCTTGCAATGCTACAAATAGGCGATCGCAGTTTTCAAAGCAGATTGAGCATTGGCGATCGCTTGGTCACGTACCTCGCCTTTTGCCATCAGATTATCGGCATGAATCACCTGAATATCAGTAATACCCATGAACCCCAAAATTAGGCGGAGATAGGGTTCTTGCATGTCGTAGGCAAAGTAAGGGGTGTCCTTAGGATAGGCACCGCCCCGGGCGGTGATAATCAGCACCTTTTTCCCTTGCACCAATCCTTTGTAGCTGCCATCGGATTCAACGCTAAAGGTTCGACCGACTCGCACAATCTGATCCAGGTAGGCTTTGAAGTTGGCAGGAATGCTGAAGTTGTACATGGGAATGCTGAAGACGTAGCGATCGGCTGCCAAAAACTCATCCACCAACTCGTTAGAAATCCGCATCGCTTCCACACTTTCAGGTGAGTGCTGCTCCGGTGGGGTAAAAGCTCCAGCAATCCAGGCTTCCGTAACAAAGGGAACTGGGTGATGTCCAAGGTCACGATAGGTGACCGTATCACCAGGATGAGCCGTCTGCCAATTGGAGATGAACTCTTTGGCAAGGGTACGAGAAACAGAGCGATCGCCCCTTGGGCTGGCATCAATGTGAAGAATGTGAGTCATGGGTGAAATAGATCTTGAGATGATTAACTACATTTCGGAAAAGGGCGAAGGGGGAAAGGCACAAGGGAAAAATGGGCTTCCTGTTTCTCCCTTTTCCATTCCCCTTTTCCCTTTCTCTTCTATGCCCGCGCTAATTCAGGCAGCTTTCCTGCACTCGCAGACGCACCATTCTTGTTGGCGGTGTAGCTGGTCATCAAGTTTTTGTAGTCAGGGATATAACCTGCCAGGAGGCTACCCAATCCCTCAATGTCATTGCGCCAGTCGCGGTGCAATTCACAGGCAACACTGAACCAGTTGACCAGTTGAATGCCAGCACTCGACATCCGATCCCAAGCCGCATAGCGGCAAATGTCATCGAAGGTGCCTGATGCGTCCGTGACCACAAAAACGTCATACCCAGCTTCGATCGCCGACAATGCACAGAAAGCAACACACACATCAGTGACGATGCCCGCGATGATCAATTGCTTTTTACCTGTGGCTTCAACCGCTTTGACAAAATCCTCATTGTCCCAGGCATTAATTTGTCCAGGACGAGCGATGTAGGGTGCATCCGGAAACATCTCCTTGATTTCTGGCAGGAGAGGACCATTTGGACCTTGTTCAAAGCTGGTAGTCAGAATTGTGGGTAAGTTGAAGAACTTAGCGGTACTGGCGAGAGCGAGTACATTGTTTCTAAAGTCGTTCGCACCAATGTCCTTCACCAGTGAGAACAGCCCAGTTTGATGATCAACCAGAAGAGCAGCTGCATTGTTTTTGTCGAGACGATTGTACTTCGTAGCCATGAGGAGTTCCTCCAAGTAATTGTCAGTGGGTTTCCAGCACGGACTGAAGATTGAGTTGAAACTCTCTCCCTGCCATACTCTTTGTTCTGTTGCGGAGACAAAGTCTGTGTGTGAAGAGGACTCATGTTCATCCTCTGAACCAACTTTGCGGGTGAAAAGAAAAAGGGAATAAGGAGCAAATGGAGGTTGAGTTTCCTTTTCCCTCTGGTCACACCGCTACTATGAAATGAATTCGACGAAAAGACAATATGCTATTTCTGATACATACTGTCTTCTTTTGGGAGACAGTATTTTGGCAGTCATATTGCACCATGTAGAAAAACTTGTAAGCCACGTTGTCCTTTCATCAACTGACAACAGCTTAGTTGGTAGTCCTCTATCTGTCGCTAGTCCTAAGATTGGAATGAATATCAAAGAAGTTGGGGTTCTGACTCAACCAACCTTCGGGATGTAACCTCAACTTTCGTTGGATTATGTCCTTACTTTCGTTGGGTTCAATTCAAGCTGAAGTTTGTATAGTGTGTGATATATCAAATTTTGAGGTTCTAAAAATCCTATAAAAAATCGCGCCTCGATCACTCACCACTCCTATGCTGAAAGAAACTCCATTTTCACTCCAGATGTTGCTATGGATACAACATCAACTCAATTCCAAAATCGCCTCGCTACCTTAGAACAGGAAAATGCTCTGCTACAATCGCGCCTGCAAACTTGTGAGCAAGCCTACGGAATGTTGCGATTGAGCATCAATAACTCCTCAGAACATCGCCTGCTAGAAGCCACTGCAAAGGCTACGAATGCGCTCCTAACGATCGCCCCCTTTGATCGAGCCGTCAACACCGCGCTACAAATTTTGGGTGAGAGTTTGGAGACCGATCGTCTCAATGTCATTGAGACGATTGACCCACTATCTGATTCAGCTTTTCCTGGCTGGCGAGCATTGGGGTATGAATGGAATTCGCCAGGAACAGTGCCGCAGTATGCTCATGGGAAAGCTGGGCAGGGCAGTTATGAAGAGGTTCAGTGGTTGTATGAGCTGTTTCAGCAAGGTCAGACGGCAAGTTATTTGATTGAAGAAGTACCAGAACCCTTCCGCAGCTCTCAAATGGTGATCGGGGTCAAGTCAACCCATCTCGTTCCAATTTTCGTCCAGGAACAGTGGTGGGGCGTGTTGGGTTTGGATGATTGTCGTGAGGCAAAACAGCGGAGTGCAGCAGAAATGGCAGCGTTACGGATTGCCGCTAATTGTATCGGGAGTGCGATTCAGCGCGAGAGGCTGCGCCGAGCTACGCAACGCACTCAGCAAGCCCTCTTAAGAGCAGAACGAGAACGCGCCGCAGAACTAGCAAAATCCAATGCTGCACTTAAGCAAACAGTGGATGTCCTGGCAACAGAAACTGACCTCGATCGCTTTTTAGGACACGTTCTGCAAGTGATTGCCACTCAACTCAATGCGCCGCTTACGGAATATTGGTATCACCCAGAACCCGATAACATTGCTTATATAGGGCTGACTTGCTGGCGGGGACGGATTCTTAAACCAGAGGAGCAACCGGGACATCCTGGTTTGGTTGGCTATCCAGTTCCACCAGAGATGATTCAGCAGGAAAATTTGCATCAACGCCGCAGCCACTTTATCACTGATGATATTGCAACCAGTGCTGTTCATATCCGAATTGCCCATGAGTCTGGTTTAGATGCTGGAGCCTGGTATCGTCTCTATGGTGTGAGTCGGTTGTTGAATGTTCCATTAATTCTGGGTGATAAAACCATTGGCGCATTGATTGTATTTCTTCCAAAGAGTCGTCACTTCACCGAGCAACAAATTGAACTTACCTACGCCTTAGCCCAACAAGTCACCTTAGCTATTCAACTGACGCGACTAGCAGAAGAAGCGAAACAGGCAGCGATCGCCCGTGAGCAAGAAAAAGCTGCCCAGGAACGTGCTGCGGAACTGGCGAAAGCAAATGAGGCACTAAAGAGAGGAGTAGAACGCTTAACGGCTTCTGGAACGCTGGAATCTGTATTGGATTCATTTCTCCTAGAGTCAGTTGCTGTTGCCAACGCAGCCGCAGGAGCGGTTTCACAACGCGGTGAAGGACATGAGTTCATTATGAAATCACTAGTTGAACATGAAGTAACGATTTATCCTTTTGGTTCTCATGCGCCCGATGAAGTGTATCGACGGCGTACCGCTGCTGATACATCCGGCATCATGCGTCGCACTGCTGAAGGTGAAACTTTCATGTTCTCAGTTGGAGATATACAAACCTGGTTTCCTGAAGCGGCTGCTTACCATAATGAGCGGGAACACAAAGTCATCTGGCACTTTCCATTTCAAGTAGGTGGTGAAGTAGCAGGCTATCTTGGTTTGGCATTTAAGGAGGAGCGATCGCTCAGCACTGTTCAACAGGAAACTGTGCAGGCATTAGCGTATCAAGTGTCTCTGGTGTTAGAAACATTGCGACTAGCAGAAGAAGCCAAACAAGCGGCGATTCTCAACGAGCGCAATCGTATCGCCAGTGAAATTCATGACACGCTTGCTCAAGCATTTACAGGGATTTCGCTGCAACTCGAAGTCGCAAAGGAATTGATTCATCAGGAACCCCAAACCGTTCAGCAAATTCTCAACCACATTAGTCAACTCGCAGAAACCGGATTGACCGAAGCCCGTCGATCGGTCTGGGCACTTTATCCACCTGCCGCAGAGTATGCAGATTTAGCACAACTCCTCTACGAGAGTGTGGAACAGATGACTCGCAACACGAACACCACCATTGAAGTCAACCTGCGAGGCAACCCCTGCCCATTACCACCCTTCATTGGCATGAACCTGCTTCGTGTTGGACAAGAAGCCCTCACCAATGCGCTGAAACACGCTCAGGCAGAGAAGATCACGATCGAACTTGCTTATGAACCGGATCGCATCTTGCTCACCATTCGTGACAACGGACGGGGGTTTGTGCCACCGACCACGATCGACGCTCTTAATGGTGGCTTTGGGCTAGTAGGCATGTATGAGCGGTGCGATCGCATTAATGCCCAATTGAATCTCACGAGCCAACTTGGGCAGGGAACCCAAATTTTGATTGAGGCACCTTTGAGTTAGAGAGGGGGAAGGGAAAAGGGGGAAGGGAAAAGGGGGAAGTTTAGATCAGAGGCAAAAGGGAACTATGGATGAGAAAATTGGAAAGTTTTTTCTGTCTCTTTCCCTTTGTCCTTTATCCTTCCCAATTTATGACAAGTCCACGAATTGAACAGTTTGAAGATCTACGAGTGTGGCAGAACGGAATTGAGTTAGTCAAACAGGTGTACTTATTAACGAAACAAGGCGATTTCAGCAAAGACTATGGTTTACGAGATCAGCTCCGTCGATCGTCCGTATCAATTCCAACCAATATTGCAGAAGGATTTGAGCGTTCTTCTCGCAAAGAATACTTGCAGTTTCTTAACATTGCCAAAGGCTCAGCAGGAGAAGTGCGTAGCCTACTAAAAGTTGCTCTAGAGATTGATTATCTTAACCAATCCACTTATCAAAATCTGCATAGTCAAGCCACACAACTTAGTCGTATGCTTTCAGCCCAAATCTATGCAATCAAATATCATTAACCAGGAACAAGGAATTAGGGAGAAGGGAAGAGGAATCCGGAGACCCAGAAAATCCCTTCCCCTTTTTCCCTTCCCCTTTCCCCCCACTCTTACCATGTCCCTAACTCCAATTCGCGTCTTGATTGCCGACGATCATCCGGTCGTTCGTTCTGGCTTGGCAATGATCATTCAATACTCTGAGGGCATTGAAACGATCGCAGAAGCCAGTACAGGAGCCGAAGCTGTTCAACTGTATCGCCAACATCAACCCGACGTAGTGTTGATGGATTTGAAAATGCCAGAAATGGGCGGAGTCGATGCGATCGCGGCCATCCGTCAAGAATGCCCAGAGGCGCGGATTATTGTCCTCACCACCTATGATGGCGATGAAGACATCTATCGCGGACTCAGTGCTGGAGCCAGAGGGTACTTGCTCAAAAACGTGACTCGTCAGGAATTGTTAGAGGCGATTCGTCAGGTGCATTCTGGGCGTAAATATATTCCGGCTGAGGTGGGGGCACGGTTGACCGAACGGATGAATAGCCCGCAACTGACCGAACGTGAACGACAAGTCCTGCTGAAAATGACGGAAGGACTCAACAACCAGGAAATTGCGAATGCCCTCAATATCAGTGAAGGCACCATCAAGTTTCATGTCAATGGTATTTTGAGAAAGCTGAATGTCAGCGATCGTACTCAAGCCGTTTTAGTCGCCCTCAAACGCGGCATTGCCAATTTGTAGAGATTAGTTGTCTTCAAGATAGGTATCCTGACCAGCCTAAGCAGTAGGTGTGTTGCACACAAAATACAATCTTGAACTGCTCAGGTTATCAGTAGAAGTGCTGGTTGAAAAGTTGCCGTAAGATGCGCGTCGTTATTTAAGTGCGGTAAATTGCGAATTGCCTACAAATTCATCAAGGGATTAATGCAATTGAACCTATTGTTTTACGCCCTTCCAGATCGTGATGAGCTTGAGTAGCTTGTTCGAGTGGATAGGTGTGGTTAACATCAACCTTCACAGCACCTTGAGCAACAACCTGAAACAATGCTTTCGCTGATTCTAAAAGTTCTTGCGGTGTTGCTGTGTAGTGTTGCACTCCGGGATTTGTGACACTTAACGATTTAGCATTGAGACGATGGAGATCAAAAGGGGGCACTTTGCCTGAACTCCAACCGAAAAGCACCATCTGTCCTCTTACCCTCAAGCATTCTAGCGATTTCAGAAAGGTAGTTTGACCAACACCATCGTATACGACGGGTACTCCTTCCCCTTTAGTAATCATTTTGACTTGTTCAACAAAGTCTTCCTTTGTGTACACGATCGGGTAATCACAACCATATTTCCTGACAAAATCAGCCTTTTCCTCGCTGCTGACGGTTCCAATAACAGTTGCACCCAAGTGTTTTGCCCACTGGGCTAAGATAAGCCCCACACCTCCTGCTACTGCATGGATCAAGATAGTATCGCCAGGTTTAACAGGATATGTTCGACAGACAAGATATTCGGCTGTCATTCCTTTAAGCATCATGGCAGAGGCTTGAATATCACCAATTTCAGCAGGTAACGAAACCAACCGATCTGCACGAATATTCCGATGGTGAGCGTAACTACCACCTACTAGCTGATAAGCGACGCGATCGCCAACTTGAACGTCTGTTACACCTTCACCGATCGCTTCAACAATGCCTGCTCCTTCATAACCCGGAATAAAAGGAAGCGGTTTGTCTGGAAAATCACCTTTGCGAACGTAGACATCCAAAAAATTAACTCCGATAGCTGTTTGACGAAGACGCACTTCACCAAAACCTGGTTCTGGAAGCTCAACTTGCTCGTAGCGTAGAACGTCTGGAGGACCAAACTCATGAATTTGGACAGCGTAGGTTTTCATTCAGTTGTCTCCATTACTGTGCAGTGAATCCACCATCGACCATTAGGGCTTGCCCAGTAACGAACGAGGCACCTTCTGAGCACAACCAAACAACGGCATTAGCAATTTCAACAGGCTCACCCACACGTCCCATTGGGTGTAAACTTGCCATCTGAGCTTTGGCATCCACTTGTCCGCCCGTTGCTCGCTCAAACATATCGGTGTCAATAGCACCGGGAGCAACTGAATTAATCCGAATCCCCGTCTTAGCATACTGGAGGGCTGCGCCTCTTGTTAATCCAAGAACTGCATGTTTACTTGCAATGTAGAGCGGCACCCAAGGATTTCCAATCGCGCCAAGCACCGATGAGTTATTCACAATTGCTCCGCTTCCCTGCTTTAACATTTGAGCAATTTCATATCTCATTGAAAGCCACACGCTTTTCACATTTGAATTCATCATGCGATCGTACTCTTCCTGAGTTTGGTCTATTAGTGAAGGGGTTTCGCCAAAGATGCCAGCATTGTTGAAGGCATAATCAATTCGTCCAAACTGTGAAACCGTTTTCTCAACCATTGCCTGTACATCTGCCTCCCTCGTCATGTCAGTTCGGATAAAAAAGCCCTCACCTCCTGTGGCTTTGAGGAGTTGTAATGTTTGCTCTCCTTCCTCCACTCGTCGCCCCGCTACTACTACATTTGCACCGTGTTGGGCAAAGGCGATCGCAGTGGCGCGACCAATCCCAGACGTTCCACCCGTCACTAAAGCTACTTTTCCAGCCAAATTCAGCATTTCAAACTCCAAATCGTGAAGACCGTTGTGTTCTCAATTATGGAAGAGATACAATCTTCTCAACAAGTACGTACACAAAAGTGCAGTACATTCCTAGAGGTGCGTGTATGACAACTCAACCACAACAATCTTGTGCCTTTGATCAAACGTCTGGTATCCGCAAAGCTCTTGATCTAGTCGCTGACAAGTGGACAGCATTAATCATCATGGCACTGGCACAAGACACCAAGCGTTACAGTGAACTTCAGCGGAAAATTGGTGGAATTTCACAAAAAATGTTGACGCAGACCCTACGACAATTGGAAACGAGTGGGCTAATTCATCGCAAAGTTTATCCTGTCGTTCCACCGATGGTGGAATATTCCTTAACGCCGCTTGGGGTAACTCTGGTTGAACCACTCAAAGCTTTGTGTTTCTGGGCTGCGGAGCATTTTCATGAAGTGGAGGTTGCAAAAGAGCAAGCAAGTCGCGAAAAGACAAGCCCTGATGAGGCAGCTTAGATCTTGAAACACTTCCCCCAGCACAATCGGGTCGAGAGAATTCTTAACCCTCTCCTCCCACACTACCTGCCATGTGGATCTACAACATGCAGTGCATGAGGACACGACTGTGGTGTTGAACTCATTGCTGCTGAACATCCGGTATCTCAATGCGATCGTACTCAAGCGGTTCTAGTCGCCCTCAAACGCGGCATTGCCAATTTGTAGAAATGCAGTGTCATGATTCTTCAAGACCAGAGTTGAGGCTTTAAAGATGACAAGCTCAATGATTTCTCGCTTCTACGATCTGCATCGGAATGATCTTGAAACTCTCACAGCTTTCTTTACAACGGCAAGACAAATTGCTGGACAGGATGCGGGTTATTTACACGCGGGCGACGTGCTGTGGCGCTTAAGGCTAAATTATTTTACGAGCGATCGCGATTTATTTTGAATTTCTGCTGTAATACTTCAATTTGATCCAGAATCTCAGTAAACTCCTGTCCAAAAGGAGTTAAATGATACTCAACCCGAGGAGGAAGTTCGGGATAGATTGACTTCTCAACAATGCCAAATTGAACTAATCTCGTCAAACATTCATTAAGCACTTTTGTTGTCAATCCCTTTTGAGTTTTTACCAATGCACTGGGACGGTTGATTCCACAACGAATTTGCGTCAGAAGAGGAATCGTCCATTTACATCCAAGACAATCCTCAAACATTGCAATTAGATCGATTGAGGGATTGGAAAAAGTTTCTAAATTAATCTTTGCCGATGATTTCATGTTTATAACCAAAAAGTACTCACATTACTAAAAAGTACCTGCTTGAAGTTTAGCTGGCAGTCGTCTACCTTGACTGATGGAAACATAATGCGGGGAATTCTAAGATGTCAATATTTCAGGTTCACACAGAAGTGACTGCACCAAAGCGTTCCAGGTCACTCCTTGAGCAAGCTAAGAAGAACCTTGGTATGATTCCAAATTTGGAAAGGGTCATGGCTGAGTCACCCGCCTTGCTGGAAGGATATGTGCAACTTTGGCAACTGTTTGACACCACATCATTATCACCGATCGAACGCCAAGTTGTTTATCAAACGGCTAACTTTGAGAATCAATGTGAATACTGTGTTCCCTGGCATACCAAGCTGGCACAAATTGCGGGTATGGCTCCAAACGCGATTGAGGCACTGAGACAGGGAGCAAAATTGGAAGATCCAAAGCTTGAATCATTGCGGCAATTCACCAGATCCCTAATTTTAAATCGAGGGAAGATCGCAGAAGTCGAATTGAAGGCATTTTTCGCTGTCGGTTACTCTGCCCAACAAGCACTTGAGGTGATTTTAGGAATTGCCGTCAAGACTGTGAGCAACTATACAAACTCTATTGCAGGTACACCTCTGGATAAAGCTGTTGAGAAGCTAAGCTGGAAAAAGCCGATTATCTCAATGCAGTCGAACACAGATGCGGTTTAGGTGCGATCAAACAACCGTATCTCGTTGTGATTACTCCTGATAAACTTATGGTTGCCTACTCTACAATGGGGCTATGAGTGCAGTTTGTTGATCGTTCATCATTCCTTGTCCTTAATGTTACTCATCATCTCTTGTCAGCTTTAGGATAGTTTTGCGGAAACATAGAGCGCCGAGTTTCCTCATCAAAATCTGTTTTGAAGTTAATCTCTTTGCCGATCGCTCTAGCTCGTTCCACGGCTGGACGTGTGTTTACTCGTTCATACCACGCTTTCAAATGAGGAAACTCACCCAACGCATTCTCTCCTAAAACTCGTGGAAATCGATCAAGCCATCCCCAAGCGGCAATGTCTACGATTGTGTAGTCATCACTGACGATGTATTGCTGATTTTGCAGACGATCGTTGAGGATGCCATAGTGTCGCTCGACCTCGCGGCGGTAGCGATTGATTGCATAAGCCAAGTTTTCTGGTGCCATGTGCTGAAAATGGACGGCTTGTCCAGAAAAAGGACTTACTCCAGTCGCCACAAACATCAACCAGGAGTAAAGCTGTCCGAGATCGTCAGGATTACCCATCAATTGCCCCGTTTTTTCGCCCAGATAAAGAAGAATGGCATTGGAATCAAAGACAACGGTTGAACCATCGACGATCGCAGGTACTTTTGCATTGGGATTCAGCGATCGATATTCAGCGGTATGTTGTTCACCTTTGAAAACATCGACAGGAACAACTTTGTAAGGTAAACCTGACTCTTCCAGAAAGAGTGCAACCTTCATGGGATTAGGGGTGTGGTGGAAATAGAACTGGATCATATTGGGTATATAGGAATGTGTATTGTGGAAATTGACAAACCTGACTCGGTCTTGTGAGCAAGCTTTGTTTCGGCTTCTACTGCCATGCTCAATTACCATTTGATTTTATTGTTTGCGAATTATCGAACAAATAAACCCTATCGCTCCTATGGCATAATGTCAATGAGTGTTCGCAAATAATCGAACTGTTTTTTGAAGAGAAGCGATAACGTGAAGCCCCTGTATCATCCAGAGCGAGACGCAATAACGCTAGAAGGCGTGTTTAACGCACTAGGTGATAGTGTTCGCCTCAGTGTTATTCGAGACTTGCTGAGCCTACCTGAAGGAGCTGAAAAAGCGTGTGGTACGTTTGTAATTTCTGTCAGCAAATCTACGTTTTCCCATCACGTCCGGGTTTTGCGGGAAGCAGGTTTGATTCAGGTGCGACAAGAGGGGGCACTTTCGTTGCTCTCGCTGAGACGGGAGGATATCGAAGCTCGTTTTCCTGGATTATTGAAAACAGTGGCGATCGCTGCTGGTTGAGAGCCTTGACCGACCCTGCCATTGGAGCCGCGATCCTGATTCATCCCTGCACTCTACATCAAGTCGCTAGCCTGGTTAGGTATGAATCCGAAGCCTCCTTTAGCAAGGCATTTAAGCAGTGGATGGGGCGATTTCCAGGAGCTTACCGCCAAGCCAATGCTACGCCTGTGTCTCAACAAACATCCGGTTAGAGTGCTAACACCATGTAAGCGCTCAGCTTGACAATTCAAGACGACTGGTCTAATCTGAAAGTCAAGTACATGAGACGACTGGTCTACTCAATTCAATGAAGGCTGATTCCAAAGAAACAACGAAAGTCGCACTGCTAAAAGCTGGACGACGCATCATTGTTGAAAAAGGCTACAACCATACGGGGATTCAGGAGGTGCTGCAAGAGGTTGGCGTGCCGAAGGGATCGTTTTATCACTTCTTCAGCAGTAAGGAGGACTTTGGTTTAGCAATCATCGATCGGGATGCAGCTTTGCATCATCAGGTGGTGGAGCAATACCTCGGCGATGCATCTCTCAGTCCTTTGAGCCGTATCCGAAACTATTTTGAGGACAAGCTCAGTGAGTTTGAGTCATTGCATTACCGAGAAGGCTGTCTGTTAGGGAATTTGAGCCAGGAGATGGCGGATCAAAATGAGCGGTTTCGCACTCGTCTGCAAAACTCTATGGTTCAATGGCGCGATCGCATGGCTCAATGCCTCCAGGAAGCTCAAGCCGCAGGAGAACTTTCATCCGAATGGGACGCTCAAGAACTGGCAGAGTACTGCCTCAACAGTTGGGAAGGCGCTCTACTCCAGATGAAAGTTACCAAAAGCGATAAACCCCTCAGAGCCTTTATGAAAGTCACCTTTACAACCGTACTGAAGCCTTAAATCAGAGATAGCTGTAAGGACGAATTTAGTGTGAAAAATGAGTAGACTGGTCTATTTAATTACTCTCTAACGCTCGTTCTTACCTGATTGATGCATTTACTTGAGGAAACCATCGTGAGATTACTTCAAAGTTCAGTGATTCTGTTGGTTTTGGCGCAACTCCTATGGGTTCAAACTCTTAACGGTCAGGAGCAACAGAAACCCTACCAACAGCGCAATACCTCTATAAAGCCCGGTTTGCTTGAAGTTGTGGCTGAACTAGACATTACTCCTGGTAACGTGACCGTATCTAAAGATGGACGGATTTTTGCCAGCGTTCACGGGATGCGCCGGGGTGGGGCACAACTGATTGAAATTACCGGTCGAAATAGCTGGAAACCCTTTCCAGACAAATCCTGGAACGCCCGACCGGGTAGTGGCGTAAATGTCCTCAATACGGCTCATGGTGTAGCGATCGACTCCCAAGACCGCTTATGGGTGATTGATCACGGCAATTGGATGAATCCAGTACAAACACCAAAACTGGTTGCGTTTGACATCAACACCCGACAACTGGTTTTTCGCCATGACTTTACTGAGACAACCGGTCCCAAAGGCGGCATTATGCAAGATTTGGCGGTCGATGGAGAACGGGGATTTGTCTATATCGCCGATTGTGGTAGTAGACCGGCGATCGTGGTTGTTGACACCCAGAAAAACACCGCACGTCGATTTGAGAATCATCCTGCATTGGCAGCAGAGAACGTGGATTTGATTGTCGAGGGACAGAAACTGTTGTTTCCTGGCGCAGACGGCAAACTGCAAGATGCACGGGTGCCAATTAACCCAATTACGCTCTCTGCTGATGGGGAAACGCTCTTCTTTGGTGCAATGAATGGGAAAACTTGGTATTCCGTGCCAGCGAAGTTATTTCGAGACGGTGCAACCGATCAGGTGATTGGAGCCGCGATCGCCAAAGCTGGAGCCAAGCCCGTATCGGATGGTGCCAGCACCGATGCCGAGGGCAACCACTTTTTCACCAACCTACAAGATAACGCAATCGATAAGCTGTCTAAGCAGGGTCAACTGACTCGGTTAGTGCAGGACGATCGCCTGATCTGGCCCGACAACGTGCGCTTTGGTCAAGATTCATGGCTCTACATTGCGGTGAATCAACTGCATCGCAATCCAATTTTTACCGGCAAACCAGATACCGGCAAGCCGCCCTACCTGATTGTTCGCGTCTGGACGGGAACGAAGGGACAACCTGGACGCTAATCAACGTTTCACTCAAGTTGAACGATCACCACAATTCATCATCACTCAGAGGTTTCCATGCAGAACTTTACGTTCCACAATCCAGTCAAAATCCTATTTGGCAAAGGGCAAATTGCCAGTATCGCGTCGGAATTTCCGATGGATGCCAAAATCCTGCTGACTTACGGCGGCGGCAGCATCAAGACGAACGGAGTCTATGATCAGGTGAAAACGGCTCTATCTAGACGAACTGTGTTCGAGTTTGGCGGTATTGAACCCAATCCTCATCTGGAAACTCTATTAAAAGCCGTCGATTTGGTTCGAGCCGAAGGAATCAATTTTCTCCTGGCAGTCGGCGGCGGCTCAGTCATTGATGGCACCAAGTTTATTGCCGCTGCTGTACCTTTTGTGGGCGATCCGTGGGACATTCTAGCGAAGAAGGCACCCATTACTGCCGCACTACCGTTGGGAACAATTCTGACTCTACCCGCCACGGGTTCTGAAATGAACGGTGCCTCAGTGATTACAAAATGGGAGACTCGAGAAAAGCTCGCCTTCATCAACCCGCTGGTGCTACCTCGCTTCTCAGTACTTGACCCAGAAACCACCTTCTCACTACCACCTCGCCAAATTAGCAATGGCATTGTGGATGCATTTACTCATGTGATGGAACAATATTTGACCTATCCAGTGAATGCACCACTGCAAGACCGCATGGCAGAGTCAATTCTGCAAACATTAATTGAAGTCGGTCCTAAAACGCTAGCAAATCCCACTGATTACGATGCCCGCGCTAACTTGATGTGGTGTGCAACGATGGCGCTGAACGGATTGATTGGTGCAGGTGTACCGCAAGATTGGTCAACTCATATGATCGGACATGAGTTAACGGCGCTGCACGGATTGGATCATGGTCAAACTTTGGCGATCGTGCTGCCGAGCATGATGCAATTCAAACAATCGGTTAAACGAGAAAAGTTGTTGCAGTATGCCGATCGGGTTTGGGGAATTACCGAGGGTGATGAGGAGCAACGAATTAGCACCGCGATTGCCAAAACAAAAACCTTCTTTGAAGCCATTGGTGTTTCAACCCATCTATCCACCTATGGCATTGATGCTAGGGATATTCCTGCGATCAGTGAGCATCTGGGAATGCGGGGGGCGATCGCGCTGGGTGAGCATCAGGATATTGGTGCAGCCGAAGTTCAACAGATTCTTGCCTTGAGTATCTAGATCTTTAACCCAATCAATATCGTGTCAGTCATCGATCAGATAGCTTTTGTCGAAGGTTATCTGATCGTTCTGAGGATGCAAGCGAGGCTAATTTTAGAAAAAGTTACTAGGTTAGAAGGCTTTCCAATTCATTGAGGAAAGGAAATGACAACTGCTCACCAATCCATCACCTTGCCACCTTTAAAATCAGCGGCTCATGAATTTGACTTTTGGATTGGAACTTGGAGTATTCTTCAGCGCATTTTGCAGCCAGATGGAACGTGGCGTGAGTTTGATGCCCGCACGATCGTTACGCCTGACTTAGACGGGTATGTGCTTGTGGAGCATTGGGAGGGAGTTACATTGCTGCCTTGGGAAGGCATGACTGAACCCGAACCGAGAAAAGCAATCAGCATCAGAGCCTTTGATCCGGTGGCTGGTGTATGGAATATTTACTGGCTTGACACTCGTAACCGTCACTTTATTCCTCCTGCCACTGGAAAGTTTCAGGATGGAAAAGGTGAGTTTTTTTCAATACTGGACCCAAATAATTCCGATATACGTGCCAGAATCACCTTCTCCAACATCAGCACAACGTCCGTAACTTGGGACTTAGCTATGTTGGATTCCAAAGATTGGAGAACTATTTGGATCATGGAAATGACACGTATTTAATACCACATATGAGCGCAACATCCCCTCTCAGTGCTGGCGATACCCCTTTTATTCGTTATCCTGCCAGTTATTCACTCACTGTGTTAACCGCTGATATTGTTTACCCGCGCCTCATCAACCGGAACGAAAGCAAGTAAACGTTTCTGACACACATCTTGTTGCACACTACCTAACAATCAGTTTCGTCCTGCGGTAACGCCACCATCAACAGGACCGTAACCGCTCGTGATTCGTGCAGATTTTGCATGAGAGTCATTCATCAATTTGTCTTTATTCCCTTTGTGACAGCAATTATGCTGTTGATCAGGTTCGATAGCCACATCAATCTTGTGCAACGAGAATCAATCATGCCCAAACTAACTGTGTATGGAACGCCTGCAAGCACCTATGTTCGAACAGTGCGGCTACTAGTAGAGGAAATTGGCATAGACTATGAACTCAAATCCGTTGATTTCCTCAAGGGCGAAAATCAGTCAGCAAACTACTTGGCGATCGATCCGTTTGGTAAGTTGCCGACGCTAGCAGTTGATGCAGAACTCGTTTATGAAACTGCTGCCATCACGGATTATCTCAACACTGTTTTTGCCAGTCATCAATTTAGCCCTACTGATCCACTGTTGAGAGCTCGAATGCATCAGATTACTGGAATCACTGATCACTACCTCTATTCAGTGTTTGCAATGCTAGTAGGACAGCGGCTTGTTGTTCCTATGCAAGGCGGTCAACCCGACCAGGAAAAGGTGAATACCACGCTCCCACCCATTAAAAAAGCGCTGGCAGCGATCGAGTCTTTGATCATTGGTAACCCATATCTCCTCGGTAGTCGTTTGAGCATTGCCGATTTCTATCTAATTCCAGTCTTTGTTTACCTAGCTCTAACGCCAGAGTTTGAGGACGTAACGGCTCAAACACCCAAACTACGAACCTGGTGGAATTTGGTCAACCAATTACCCAATGTTCAAAAAGTTTGTGCTTAGGAATGAGAATTAAATCAAGTAGCAAACTCTGTGGAATGGGCATCCTGCCTATCACTCACAGCCGAGACGGCTATGCCACTTTATTTAATCCATAGTTCTTAGTTGGGCGAGATATTGATTGATCAACATATCACTCTAGAGACTGTTCATGTTACACACCCCAAAAATTGCCATCTTAGGACTGGGTGCGATGGGACTGAGGATCGCGCAAAATCTACTCAGTACCAATTATTCAGTCTTTGTCTATAATCGCACGCCCGAAAAGGCAAAACCACTCATTGATCGTGGAGCCATTGTTGCTGCAACTCCAACATTGACAGCAATTCATCGGGTTTATCAGGAGGCGATCGTCAAACAATACGGCAACGACAACATCATAGGCGTTGTGCAACTGTTTGTTCAATAATTAAGTTGTGGAGGCATCATTCGCTTGGGATTAACCTGCTGAATCCTCTATAGCCGTCGCCATGTGTCATGTGACAGAGGCGAGTCAGAACCCCACCCGGTTCGGCTTTTCAGCAGCTTGATTCCCCCTAAGCGTTCTCACCAAAGCTATACATTGGCTTCTGCGTAAGTGCGAATAAAGCTTATCGGTCGAATGGGATTTTGCCACTCTTGAGGATGGCTTCAACTACGCTCAAACTATCGAGATTAAGTATTGAGCGCAGTCGAAGCATGATTCCAATGGTGGAGTAGAATGGCGCGGAGTAGCCGCTTTGACTACTCGCAACCTTATGCTGGGTTCAAGAAACGGCTAGCGAACTTGAAAACATCACCCAGATCGTTACTGCCACCACTCAAGAAGGCATTGAGTAAAGGGTTGGTTACACCGGGTTTATTAGAAGCACCCATATTGAGTAATCCTGCAACGCTGGACAACACGGTTGGTAGCATCGCTTGAATCATTCCAGCATTTAAGCCAGTCTTTTGAGCGATACCTTGGATGAGTTGCTGCTGCACCTGGGGTGGGAACAGGGTTTGCAGTGCGGTTGCAGGTGCTCCAGAACCAGTGAGTTGCCCCACCAAACCACCTAAATCAGCTCCTCCAGGGAGATTACTATGTTGTTTTTGCAGTAGCGGCCCCAGCAGACTACCAGCTGCCGAGAACACGGATTGCATTGTTGAGGTATCAACTCCCTGGCTAGCAGTTAGTTGCTTAACGCCATTGGCAATGTTCTCTAACTGAGCCACACTACCGTTCTGATCGGGGTTATTAATCGAACTCAGGACATCAAAAAACATTCCCATGATGAATCTCCTACATTTGGTGAGTAAAAGTGGTAAGTGGTTGAATTGCGTTTTATTCGCCAGGAACGCGGACATGGAAGGAGCGAATCAGCCTTAACCAGCGGTTGTCGTCGGTGAAGTAGCCCAGTTCCGCAATGTAATCCCGATCGCTAACGGGAATCACAACGTGCTTATCCTGATCGGATTCGTTGCACACATAGGTCTGGGTGCTGTGGGGCGTTTGATAGTCGATATCGAGATTGGTGGCATCATGAATCCGCAACATCATCCGCCGCCCGCCCTGTTCCCGCAGAGTTTGCTTGTAAGGCTCCGATACTTCCCAATAAGCGTAAGCGTCTTTGGAGTTGCGGGGCACCAAGATAATGCGACAGTCATGGGGTTGTTCAAGGGGGGTGCCAGAAACCGGGGTTTGTTCCTCGATTCTGGCTCTAGCTGCTGCACCAATTCCGGCGACGGCAGCAGTTCCACCCGCGATCGCAGCACCCACGGCTTTGGTAGCATCTTCAGTGAAACTGGCGGCCTGCTGGGATGTGCGATCGAGCAAGTTAGCCGCGCCTCTAGAGACATCACCCGCCAGACCAGTGATTTTTTCAGCTCCGCCGTCCAAGCGACTGGGTTGATCCTTTGCTGTAATCGTTGAGCTGTCGATGTCAGCCGCTAATTTGGTCGCAGCCGCGCCAGCCGCCAAATCCACAGGATTAGACTTTTGGACAACCTCTTGCAAAGTGGCAGGCACATGCACTGGGTCAGATTTTGCAATGCTGAGCCAGCGATTATCCTGGGTGGCGTAACCTAGTTCAGCCACGTAAGACCGATTTGGAGCGGGGATTGGCACATGCAAATCCGGCGATCGCTCGTCGCACTCATACTGCCGCACACTGTGAGAGCCTTGTTTACCAGGGGTGATGTCAGTGGTATCATGCACGCGCACCATCAGTTTTTGGCCACCGGCTTGCTTCAGCTCAGCCAGCCGCGCTTCGGGCACTTCCCAATAAACATAACCTTGCTCAGGAGTGCGGGGAGTCATGATGATGCGGCTGGGTTCCAGCACACGGCTACCAGAAACCAGGTTGCGGGCGGCGGCAGTTGCGCCTGCGGCGGCGACCCCCGTGGCGGCGAGGGTAGCAGCAGTTTTCATTCCAGAATTGCTGCTAACAGGTGGGCAGGCAGGCACGCGCACATGCTCAGACCGGACTAGTCGAATCCAGCGATTGTCGGCAGAGAGATAGCCAAGTTCCGCCACATAATCCCGATTGTCTACAGCGATCGGCACATGCAGATCCGGCTCGCCTTCCACACAATCAAATTCCTTCATGTGGTGGGGCGTTTGCCGCTCCATGTCGCGGATGTCCGTCACATCATAGAGGCGCAATTTGAGGTCCCGTCCCCCCTGACGACGAGCTTCCGCAAACCGTTCTGCTGGCACTTCCCAATAGGCATAAGCATCACGGCAATTGCGCGGAGTCAGGATCATGCGAGCCCCATCGGTTGCAGCGGCAGCGACGGGAGGAACTGCCGCTCCACGGCCTTTCAGCAGCCACCACAGGAGTGGAAGCCCCAATAAAGGTAACAGGAGCCACCACCAGGGAGACGGGCCTGTTGCCTGGTCTTGAGCCGTAGCGGGGGCAGTGGTCGCTTCAGCAGTCGGGGAGGCAATTGCGTCTGGGGAAGGACTGGCTTCTGCGGTGGGGGCAGTAGGACTAGTGGTTTCACCAGGAGCTGGGGGAGTGGTTCCCTGCGGAATGGCTGTTGCTTCCTGCTTAAGCGCATTTGCGATGGCAGTTTGACCAGCAGCCGAGGTGGCAACACCCAGGAACGCTAACGCGCCAGGGTTGTCCTCTTTGTAGACGTAACTACGAGGCTGTGAGTAGGGATAGCGGGGATCGGTCGGCAAAGTCTCGTGCATGGGCAGCACCGTCACCGTAGGCTGGTTCACAACCTGGCTAGCGATCGCGTAGCTAATGCCATCCTTGCCCAGCTCATTGATCACGGCTGCTGTGTCGTCCTGAGAAACCTGAGTGGCGTTAGCCCCTGTTTGAAAAGGAGCGGCCTGGAAGACTGGATAGTTGCTCAAAGCCTGCCGAGTGTCGCTGGTTTCAGGACGATCGATGAACCGAATCGGGACATTTGGGCCACCAACCTGAGACCAGTTGGTGATTTCACCCCGAAACATTCTGGCGAATTGTTCCGCTGTAATGCTGCCATTGAAGGGGTTGTCCGCCCCAACAATAATCGCGATCTTCTCCCGACTGACGGGCACAACTTTGAATCCTTGCGCCTTCTCCGCTGCAGTCAAAGGACGACCAACCGCAGCCAAGTTGACACTGCCATCAGTTAATCCCTTTAAAGCTGGATTGCTACCATTCGCCGCTAAATTGACTTTTGCATTGGGAAACTTTTGTTCAAACTGTGGTTTTAAGGCTTCATTAATCGTAATCATGCTACTAGAACCATCAACCGTCAGGGTAGTGCCATCGGGCAAAGAGGCGGGTAGCTTGAATGCGGGTGCTGTCTCCGGAGCCTGAGCAAATAGCCCTTTTTGAGCGTCGATCGCAACCCAGGCGCTCATCAGAAACAGGGGTGTAGCCGTCACCGAAGTGATCAATCTCCATAAATTAGGAGATTTTTTTGATTTTCTCAACATAGTGATGTGTACCCAGTGAAGAACACAAAAAACGCAGCTCGGTCACAGAAATATAGCTTTGGTCAAAACGCGCTTAGGCCAAGAAAAAAGTTGAACAGCTAATACTGAGTAGGCGTTCTGACTCGCTTTCGCCACGTTACACACGGCTACAGCTATACATTGCCCTCAGACTAAACCAGAAAAATAAAAAACTGATAAGAACGCCTTGTTCGTTTGACCAGGTTTAGTCGCGATCGCTGTATTGAAGGTGACATTTCCAAGCAGAAACGCTAAGGAATGCAAGTTAAATAAAGTGGCAAATTCTGTGGAATCGGCATCCTGCCTGTCACTCACAGCCGAGACGGCGATCCCACTTGATTTAACTCATGATCCTAACTGGGCATTGTATTGACAACATTCCTGCCAGGTTTAGAGGCTCGCTTTGGCAACGCGAACGACACGATTAGCCCCAAAACCCCCAGAGCCAGCAGCGATAACAACGAGAACTGCAACGCTTCCATTGCTGCATCTGGAAACATCGCATTCAACTGAGTGCGGATCGGAGCGGGGAGTTTATCCAAGAAATCCCGTCGCTCTTCCTGACTAAAGGTTTGAATCACCAACTGCAATCGATTAATAGCCATCTGGCGAGTCACTGGCGAGAGCGTTTCACCAAAAACTTGCGCAACATCATCAACCAAATTGGTGGAAAACACCGTAATCAATAAAGTGCCAAAAATTCCCCGGCCTAAAGAACTGCCAACATTTTGCAAGGGATTGTATACCCCACTGGCTTCTGCTTTTTCGTGGGGTTGGGTGGCGGAAAATGCAACTCCCGCAATGCTAGTGAAAAACAGCCCAGAACCGATTCCCATAATGAAGAGGGGCGGCAGAATGCTGAGCGCGGTCATTTGCAGAGTGATAGCACCTCGCAGCAACAGAACACCGACACAAACAAGTGCTAACCCAGTTTGAATAAGATGCCGCGAGCCGATCGCCTGGATTTTGCGGTTATATGTTCCTGTGAAAAAAGCAATCAGCGTTCCCAGTGTGTAAGGAAACACAGCGAGAGAGGTCTGAAAGGAATTCAGCTTCAGGAGGGTAGGCAGGAATTGGAACAGATTAAATTGCACACCCGCTGTCACAATGCTATGCAGGATGGCTGTAAGTGCCCCCAGCACAAAGACTTTCCGCCGCAGAACCCCAGCCCGAAACAGCGATGGTAAACCTTTTTGTGCAGCGCGCCGTTGCCAGAAGAAAAAGACACCCAAAAAAACTAACCCGGAGGCCATGAGGACTGGCGCGATCGATAATGGAAACGGCGGCATCACAAAGCCCCCAATTTCAAAAACTTGTTTCGGTTCCCACCAGCCATACTCACTGGCCAAACTCAAGCCCAGGAGCGTGAATCCTAACCCCAGCAACGAAAAAATACCCCCAATCCAATCCACAGGTAACACAACCGGAGGCTGGTGATAAGGCGTTGAACGAGTCAACCAATAAATGATGGGAAGGAGCACGAGCTGCGGGAGAAACGCAATGCGCCAACTCATTTGAGACGCAATAAATCCGGCCAATAACCCGCCCGAAATGCCACCCCCGATCGACGATAGCACCATCACGCCTCCCGCTTTACGTTCAGCCTCATCGTCGTAGAGAAAGTCCATCAACGCCCAGGAAGAATCAATCAACGGACTGGCGGCAATGCCAAGCAAAAGTGAATATCCAAACGCCAACCAGCCAGTCGCAGGAGACAACGCTGTAACAACCAGCCCGATCGCGTATAAACCTAACCCAGCAACGAGAACTCGCTTGCGCCCATAAACATTGCTCAAGTTTTCCGTTGTGGGGGTAGAGGCCGCCGTTACCAGGGAACACAACACCAACACACTCTGGATGAAACCCATACTGGCCTCAAATTCCCGCACGATCGCAGGCATCATCGGCGGAATTACACCCAGCGTAAAAGCCACTACAAACAGGGCAAGACATAACCCAATAAACGTTTGGCGATTCAGGTTTGCAGCAGGCGATCGTTCTTTCATTGGCAAATTGGAACCAGCAGTACAACAGGGTTGCAGTCAAACAAGGGATTTATATCCTCACATTCAACGCTAACCATAGAAGCGGAAGTCTAATTAGAATATTAAGAAATTAATTTCTTATCACTTCCTTACATTTGTTTCTTATGTATATAAGAAGCGAATTTTGCGTTCGCAACGACCTCTAAACATCCTGCCGATGGTGTTATGCGATCGGCAGGTTTTATATTGACACAACCACGTCAACGTTGAGCGGCCTTATTACTTTCTTACTTTTACCGTGATAGTGTCTAAATTGAATTTAGGCGCTTCAACCAACAAGTTACTTGTATGAGAGGATGAGTCAATGAGTCAACAGTATTTTTCAGATGTTGAATGGACGACATTGAAACAAGCCCCCATGAAGGCAGTGCAGGTCGTCACTCTGGCAGACAAAGCCGATCCAGTATCCTTCTTGAAAGAAACGCGGCTGGCGATCGAGATGTTAAGTACGGAACAACAGCAAGGCAGCTCAAGTGATCTGGTCAATGCCTTGTTAGCAGCAATGAATGCTGGCGATGCCGAGGAACCTGTCCAGGGTGAGGAATTACTGCTAAAAAAAATGTTTCAGTATCTTGGTGAATTGCAAGCACTCAAAGATGCGAATCAAGGACGTACCGAATCCTTAGATCATCTGCACCGTGTCTCCGAAATTTTAGCGGCAAAAGTCACCCTCAATCAGGCTCAAGAGTTTCGCCAATGGTTGATCTCGCTGGCGACCAAAGTTGCTGAAGCCGTGAAAGAAGGCGGAATGTTTGGTGGTTTGGGCGGCGAACGAATTAGCAGCGAAGAAGCTTCAGCTATTCGCAAAATTGAGCGTGCTTTAGATTTAAATTAGTCACGTCTTTGTGCTTGGAGTGTTCAGTCATGGTTGCGTTTTTGATTACGGTTGTCGTGATGGCAATCAGTCTTTGGCTCATCTCGAAATTACCCATTGGTGTTGAAATTTCCAGTCCTGGCCCAGCTCTACTTGGTGGTGCAATCATTGGTGCATTTTCAGGGATTTGGTATCTCTTTCCGGATACATTTCGAGCTGCTACAGCCTGGTTAAGTCTTGGTATTATTCCACTCATTGGAAGCATTATCGTATTTGGTTTAGCCGCTTGGCTGGTAGAAGGCTTCCGACTGCGTTGGGGCATTGGTAGTGCGATTTTGGGTGCGATCGCCCTTAATATTGTCTACATCATTCTCAGCTTCTTCTTGCGGCAAGTTGGCATTGCCACCATTTAGTTGCATCGTCCAGGAAGCTTGTCAGAACAAGTTACCGCGGAGAATTAAGGATGGGGGTTAGGAGTTCCTTGCCCCTATTTTTTGTAGCTTGATCGAAACCAGTCACTTCCAGCGACAATAAGAGAGACTTTCGTTCAATCTCTCATTGTTTTTGCTTTAACATCCACCTATGAATTTCAGCGAAGAACTGGAGTTACTCCTGCGGGCGCGTTATCCGCTGATTTATATTCCCACGCAGGAAGAAGAACGGGTTGAGGCCATGATCGCCCAATGTGCCAAACAGCAGGGGAATCGCTCTGTGTATGTCTGGGATTTTGTGGATGGCTATCAGGGCAATCCCAATGATGCTGGATTTGGCAAGCGCAATCCCCTCCAGGCATTGGAATTCATTGAGAAGCTTCCAGCCAGTGTTGCCGCGGTCTTTATTCTGCGCGACTTTCATCGGTTTTTAGAGGATGTTTCAGTTTCCCGCAAACTCAAAAACTTGACTCGCTCGCTCAAATCGCAACCGAAAAATATTGTCATCCTATCCCCTCAACTCAACATTCCGGACGACTTAAGCGAAGTCATGACCGTTGTAGAGTTTCCGCTCCCCAGTTCAACCGAGATTCGTAGCGAAATCGAGCGGCTGCTAAGTGCGACTGGGCAATCATTTGAAGCGCGGGTATTAGACGATTTGGTGCGTTCCTGTCAGGGCTTATCGATGGAGCGGATTCGTCGAGTATTGTCACGGGCGATCGCCACCCACGGCGAATTGCGACCCCAGGATGTCGATCTGATCCTGGAAGAAAAACGGCAGACCATTCGCCAAACCCAAATCCTCGACTTTTATCCCACAACGGCCAACATCACGGACATCGGCGGCCTCGACAACCTGAAAGAGTGGCTACTGCGGCGAGGGGGATCGTTTTCTGATCGCGCGCGGCAATACGGTCTGCCCCATCCCCGGGGGCTACTTCTCGTGGGCATTCAGGGCACTGGCAAATCCTTAACCGCCAAAGCGATCGCCCATCATTGGCATTTACCCCTCCTGCGGCTGGATGTTGGCCGCTTATTTGCTGGATTGGTAGGCGAATCAGAATCTCGCACGCGCCAAATGATCCAGTTGTCCGAAGCCCTTGCCCCCTGCATCTTGTGGATCGACGAAATTGATAAGGCGTTCGCTGGGGTAGACAGTCGGGGCGATGCTGGTACCACCAGTCGAGTTTTTGGCACGTTCATTACCTGGATGGCCGAAAAAACCAGCCCTGTATTCGTCGTTGCCACCGCCAATAACATTCAATCCTTGCCCCCCGAACTGCTGCGCAAAGGCCGCTTTGATGAGATCTTTTTTGTTGGTTTACCCACGCAGGAAGAACGGAAGGCAATTTTTGGGGTGCATTTGGAGCGGCTCCGACCTCACACCTTAAAGTCATTTGACCTGGAGCGGTTGGCCTACGAAACACCCGACTTCTCCGGTGCCGAGATTGAGCAAATGATTGTGGAAGCGATGCACACGGGCTTTAGCCAAAATCGAGACTTTACCACCGACGACATTTTAGAAGCGGCCAGCCAGATCATTCCCCTGGCGCGGACGGCGCAATCGCAAATCGATCAGTTGCAAGAATGGGCGGCTTCCGGTCGAGCTAGACTTGCTTCCAAGTACACACCCTTGAGCGATCGTATCCAACGTCAGATTCAACAATCGGATTAGGGTGCCCCCCAACCCCCGGTAGTGTTCTAGATCTGTTGGTGAGACGCGAAATTTCTCGTCTCTACAGGGTTTCGGGATTGTGCAGCAACATGTCTAAAACATCACCTACCCCCCAAGGGGTGATGGGCAGAGGGCAGGAGATAGGGCAAGATTTGCACAAACTATCGATCCAACCAGTTCCGGATTACATCCACCAGCCAACTACATTCCTCGTAACTAAGATCCCATCCAAAACAAGCTTCCCCAGAGGAGGTTTGAATCACAACGACTCTACTTTCATACCGACTCCTACCGCTACTCACCGTTTTGAGCGTATGGAATACATCTTCAATGTCTGTAATCAAGCCATGATCTAATATGGACGTTTTGCTAAATATATTCCTGTAAATAAAAAATTTATTACTTTTGAAATGGATGAAAGTAGGTGAAGATGACCTGCGAATAGTTACAAATGAAGTGTAAACTACGAATAAAGAGAAAGCCAGAATCCCTAAACCGACCAGAAGGGAAAATGAAAAGAGATGTATCAGCATAGCGAATGGTACATAGCTCATCCCGAGAAACATGATTATTAGACCAATTAGACGAATTAATTGTTGCTTGAAGTCCATTCCCGGTAATGTGATGCACAATTCCTGGTTAGATTGTTGAACGATAACTTGTGTATTTTGAGGTGGGCGCAGCGATCGCGGTTGACTCACACTCAAAGCTGAACGATGAGTACGAGTGAGGTTGGACGGAGAGCGCAACGCATCCAGTGCCTCCTCAGCCGATTGAAACCGATCGGCGACATCGGGTTCCACAAATTTTTCAATCCAGGCGACAAAGCTTGGGTCGAGACTAACGCGATCGCGAAATTGAATCCGTAAATCTTTTTGGGGCAAGTCAGCCGGAGCAATGCCTGTCATTAATTAAATGAATCAGCGTTGCCCCTAACCCATACAAATCAGACGCAGGCACAGCCCGTCCGCCAAGTTGTTCCATCGGTGCATATCCATAAGTCCCCACCACTGTGAAGGTTGCGCCCTCTCTCGCAGCCCGATCCTGCACGGCCCCAAAATCAATCAAATAGATAAAATTGTCTTCTCCCCAAATTAAGTTACTGGGTTTAATGTCCCGATGCAAAACTGGCGGACTAAGTTCATGCAGGTATTTGAGCAAATGCAGAATATTAGCAGCCATTTGGCGCACTTGCTTTTCGGAAAAGTGTTTTCCTTCCTCTAATAACTGTTTGAGCGAAGTACCGGGAATATAATCCTGCACCAATCCAAACCAGCACGGAGCTTCGCCAACCGTGAATGAATCTAAGTATCGAGGGATGTGGGGATGGTCTAGGTGTTGCAGAACCTGTGCTTCTCGCTCAAACAATTTGAGGTCATCCCACTGCATCAACTCGCTAAAAGCAAGTAACTTGACCACAACTGCTTTTGCTGGTTGCACTGACATATCAGTTGCTAACCAGGTTTGTCGTCCTGGTGCTTTTCCCAATCGTTGTTTGAGCTGGTAACGATCACTAAGAATCTGATTTGGTTGCATCTTAGGAATAACCTATTTCTGAAACTGCGGCTTTACATTTCACCATTTATGTTGTAAGAACACGGTTCAATTTCGAATTCCTTTCATTCTGAAGTGTAATTTAAGCAAGAGAATGGATGCTTGAGCGAGAGAAAAATTTGTAACAGTTCAATTAGAGACAAAATCGCACGATCGCTATAAAATTTCCAGCATCCTTCATTCAGTCGTCACTATGGGTTGGTCAGGTTTTTTCAAAGGGTTCAGCGCGGTGGTTGTAGCGATCGTGCTCCTTCTGGGTGGCAGTTATGCCCTGTTTCAATTTCTAGTGGCTCAATTTACCGC
>Ga0224722_1000316_pt1 | contig 28753 bp, 22 predicted proteins | sample Balambano_FR1_Me_FD_161646 | JGI IMG/M metagenome (GOLD analysis project Ga0224722, IMG submission 161646) | Freshwater sediment microbial communities from Lake Towuti, South Sulawesi, Indonesia - Balambano_FR1_MetaG | ecosystem: Environmental > Aquatic > Freshwater > Lake > Sediment | place... | reverse complement strand
GGGGATCGAAGCCCCCCCCCCGGCGGGGGGCGGGTTGGGAGAGGGAGTGATTCGCGGCGAGCGAACAAGCCGCACCGACAGCCAGAGGCATGAGGCGAGGAGCCACATTACTTGCACGCCATCAAGCAGCGGTTGGAACGCGGGCGTCTCGCGCCGCCATGCGTCCGACGCCGCGCCCGTCAGGCTGTTGAGGCCCGTGCCGCCACTCAGCCAGGCGGTGAAGGTCAGCACGGCATCGCTGAAGCGCGCTCCTCCGCCGACCGCAGTTGTGTAGGCGCGCAGGTTCTCAAAGTCACGCACGGCGTCGTGGATGAGAAAGACAGCGGCAACCAGCACAATCGGCAACAAGCCGAGCTGGGCCGGGCCGAGCCGGAAAGACTTGTAGCCGATGACGAAGGCGACCAACGCCACTGGCAGCACATACGCCCCGCCCAAGTGCAGACCAGCCGTCAGCGCGATGCCCCAGCCTGCAATCGCCCAGCCCCACGGGTTACGGCGTTGCACGATCTCCAATAGCCCAATCAACAGAACCGCTGAGAACAGTGGCTGCGGCACCGGCCACAAATTGCGCGCAAACTGAACCGCCCACGGCCCGACGGCAAACAGCAGCGCAGCCATGAGCCCGACACGGCGGCTGAAGTAGCGCACTCCGATGAAGTACGTCAGCGCTACGGCCGCCACGTCCAGCAGCACGCGAAAGACGACGATGGCCATGAAGTTTTTGGTCACCAGCAGCGGCAGCGCCATGAGATACAGATAGGCGGCTGGATGGCTGGCGACCGAGCCGTGCGGCTGCACGCCCCACAGATGGCCGCGCACGATGTCTTGGGCATATTGCAGCGGGTAGGCCTGATCGAAGCGGAAGTCAATCAGGTCGAGCCGGTTCAAGCGCAGGAACGCGGCCACTAGCAAGATGGATGCGAGCATCAGCGACGGCAGCCAACGCAACCATACGATGGACTTGCTTGTAGCTGAGGGCGAGGCGAGGGTCGAAGACGCGGTCACGGTTTAGGAGCCGCGATTTTCTCATAGCGAGGTCGTTACAATCCTGACCGATGTCCACCTCCCGGCCAGCGCGCCGGATGCTCGTGCTGTGCCTCGTGGTGCTGGCCGTCTTTGCGCTGTATGCCCCGTCCGTTCAGTTGATGTTGCTGCACGACGACGCCATCAACATCGCCTGGATGCAGGGTTATTCCCCGATCTCGATTTTTGCGGCCGATTGGACGGCCGGTGGCGCGTCGGCGCGGCCCATGGCCAACGCGCTGTGGCTGCTGACGCGCGACCTGTTCGGCTGGTTCATCCCGCCAGTCATACACACGTGGAACGTGTGGCTGCATGCGCTGAATACGGTCCTGGTGGCCATGCTGGCGTTGCGGCTAGGCCAGCGATTGGGTTTGCCGGGGCTCATCTTTCCGGCGCTGGCCGGGCTGTTCTTCGGCTTCACCCCGTTGCTGTATCAATCGGTCATCTGGGCTGGCGCAATCTATCACCCGGTCATGGCCGCGTTTGGCCTGCTGGCGATTCACGCCTCGCTGTTCGCGCGCGAGCGCCAACGCTGGGGTATGTGGGTCTTGTGCTTCGCCCTCGTCGTCGCGGCGGCGCTCAGCCACGAGGCCGGGTTCATCTTTGGCCTGTTGGTGCTGCTGACGCAAGTGGCACTAAGTGTTGCTCGTCGTGAGAGATTGCCAAAACCAGCCATCGCCATCGCGGCGCTGTCGCTGATGTACCCGCTCATCAACCGCGTCATCGTCGGCGCATCGGGCAGCAATGCCGCCTCACGCCTTCGGCCACTGGACGAGATCATCACTAACGCCGTGTATTTCATGCAAGGCATGGTGAGTTGGCTGGTGATTCTGCTGCGCCCGCCGATTGGGTTGACCGAAAGCGCGCCGCTCATCATCGTCGGCCTATTCGTCATCGCCGCCGGTCTCTCACTCGTGTTTCTGGCGCGAGTGAAAGCGCTGTGGCTCGGCTTGTTTGCGCTGTCGTGGTGGGCCATCTTCTCGCTGGCACAGGCGCTGGTGTTGGACAAAGCCTACGTCAGCTTCGGCCCGCGGCTGCTGTATGTGCCGGCCATCGGCATCGCCCTGTTTTGGGCGGCGGTCGTGGCGGCGGTCGTGGCGGCGCTCGTGCGCGCTATCCGCCAACCCGCGCTCAAGATGGCACCACTTGGCTTCGCGGCGCTGCTGCTGGCGTGGTGTGTGCCGTATGTCAACGAGCGCATCGCCGAGACGGCGCGCCTGACGCCCGCCATGACGGCGATTGACGCCGACCTGCGCGCGCTCGACCCGAACGGCAAGGTGTTGCTGATCAACCTGCCGTGGTGGAACGCGCCAACCTACCCCGCCTTCTTCGTGGGCGCAGAGGGCATGCCGCTGTTTCAGCACGACGGCGCGCCGGCCTGGACGTGGCTGGCCACGGTGAGCGGCACGCGCCGCGAGACGGCGACGGTGAAGCACGAGGCATCGCTCACGCGCGATGCGCGCTGGAACTACGGCCAACCCGGCGAGACGCTCGACGATGCGGCCCTGCGCCAGCGCATGCTGGCCAGCGATTTAATCTACGCGTTCGACTACGACCCACCCGGCGTGCGCACGATACGCATTGGGCAGATCGAGCGCAGTGATGCGCTGCCGTCCGGCTTCGTGGCCAAGCTCAGCGACGGCGATGCGCATACTTTCTTGCGCGGCGCGAGCGCCACTCAGTGCGATGGCGTCATCACGCTCGACCTGAGTTGGTCGGCCTCACAGCCGCTGGGCGAACCGGTGGGCGTGTTTGTGCATGGCCTGAATGCGCAGGGCGAGCAGACGATCACCGCCGACCGCGACTTGCTGAGCGGCGTGCTGCCGCTGGATCAAGTGCCTGCGGGTGTGACAATTTATGAGCGGCGCGTCATCCCAGCCCCAGCCGATACTGGCGAGGTCACGGAGTTGCGCGTCGGCGCGTATCGCCGCGCCGATGTGTCGCGGTTGACCGCGACCCGCGCTGACGGCGAAACTTGGCCCGGTGACGAGGTCGTCGTGCCAGTGCAAGCGGTCTGCATGTGAGTTTGTGCTTGCTACTCGCTACTCGCTACTCGCTACTCGGTCGTTAGCAACACGGCCGCATCATCCGGCCATCGGTTGCCATCCCGTTGTTGCGCCGGCAGCCGCGCCTCAGTAGCGAGGTCGTACAGGCCGACGACGAGGCGGCTGGCTTCTTGCAAACGCGGCACCGTGCGCACATCCAACACGTGCTCATCCACATCCCACCACGACGTTGGCACAGTCGGCGGGCTGTCGGCCTGGCCGATGATCGCCCCGGCAGCATCCAGCGCATGCACGAACACCTGGTAGTCCACTGATTGCGGTTTCTCACTGCGCCAATGCAGCGTGATGCGATCCCCATCCAGGTCGAAGCCATCCAGCATGATCCCATCGCCAAACGTCGTGCCGGCTGGTGTTGACGCCGACGTTGACGCCGGCGTGACCGGCAGCAACTTAACCTGGCCGCTGGGCGCACTGACCGCGTCGCTGCCCTTCACAGTTGAGACGGCGTACGGCGGCGCGGCCTGGTGCCAGCCGGCAAGGAGGGTGACCAGCGCCGCGTTCGGGCCGGCCGGCGCAGTGGCCGTCAGCACATGCGTGTCGGAGAACACATCGCCAACTTGCCACAGTGTGGTGATGCGGCGGCCACCGAGCGGCGGCGCATCGTGCTTGCCCAAAACGTTGCCCCGATCATCGCGCGCTTCGAGGGTGATGTCGAATGCGTCGAGCACGGGCGCATTCACCCGCCAGAACAGCGTGACCGTGATGGGTTGGCCGGGCCGAATGCGATCAGCGGCAAGCGATGCCGAGGCGAGCTCAATGCCGTTGTCGAAGGCCGCGCCGATGCGCGGTGACAGCGCGTCTGCCGCTGCTGGCGTCACCTGTTCAATGTAGCGCTCGGGCGCAAGCGGCGGCAACGGCGGGTATAGCGGGGCAATGAACAGCGCAGGCGCAGCCAACGACCACGCAAAAGTCGCGATGCCACCTGCGGCCACGACAGCGCGCTCCGCCGAAGGCCGAACCAGATTCAGCCAACCCAGCGACAACATCACGGCCAGGCTGGCATAGGCCGGGCTGAGCAGTCGGGCATCCTCGGTGCCGCCATAGCTGCGTGCCCACGGCCCCAGCGCGATGAACGGCACGACCAGTGCAGCAACCAACAGCGCAGCCAACTCCAAGCGCACCTCGCGCCGCCACGCCGCGCGGGCGAAGCCAAACAGGCCGAGGCCGAGCAGCACCCACACGATGAGCGTCAGCCACGGCTGCACCATCGCGTCGTCACCCACCCGCCAGAACGTGGGCACAAGCTGCGGGTAAATGGCGGCGATCTCGCCGAGGGTGAGCGGTTGCGGCCGTACGGCGAACAGGTTGAGCGCTCGCACTTGCGGCCCGGCCAGAGGATCCTCATAGCGCGACCACTGGTGGAGAAAGAACGGCCCTGCCACCAACACAAACCCAATCCCCAAAGCCAGCAAGTGCAGCGAGACGCGGACAATGGCGCGCTGGCGATCACCGCGCCAATCAGCGCACATCAGCACCGCCAGACCCGCTGGCGCAAGCGCCGACAGGCCGCTGAGTTTTGTCATCGTCGCCAGACCGCACACGACGCCCAACCCGAACGCAGCCAGCGGCGTGGCGCGCTCCGGTCGAGTGAGCAGGCGTAGGCTCAGCCACAGCACCACAGCGGCAAGGCAACACACGGCGACATCGTTGCTGGCGATGCTGCTGAGGTAGATGAATTTGGGGTTGAAGGCGAGGATGGCCGAGGCCAACAGCCCGGCCCAGGCGCGGCGCGAGACCAGATTGGCGATTGCGTAGACGAGGACAATCGTGATCGCGCCGAGCGCGGTCGAGAACAGCCGCATCAACTGCAAGGCCAACGCCGTACCGGTCAGCGGCACGCGCAGTCCAGTCGGCACGCCATTCTGGCGGCGGTTCAACCCAGCATCGGCGCTGACTTGAAACACCTGCGAGAAATCATCACGGTTGAGCGGAGCGATGAGGGCCGCGCTGGCGAGATAGTAGAGCGGAGGTTGATGCGCCTCGTGCGAGGGCGCGCGATTCAGATCGGGCAGCGACCCAGTGCGGGCGTAGTGATCTGCCACCCGATAGTGCGACACTTCATCGAAGCCCTCGAACAGTGGCAGCGTGGCGTTGTAGTACAGCGAGAGCGCAACGAACGCGATCAACACGAATACAAGTCCCGCCCTCGGCTTAAACGTCAAGGCAGCACCTCGAAGGGCGTGTCCACCTGCGGGGAGATTTCTTCAGTCTCGGTGTAGGGGATGGCGCGCAACGTATAGGTGCCAGGTGCGAGGCGTTCCGGCAGCGGGATGAAATACACGCCAGTCATCGGCTTCTCGTAGGTCGTGAACGGGTAACCACGCTCGGTGATGGGCAGATCGGCCTGCGTCACTTGTATTCCGTCTGGGCCGAGCAGGCGCAAAGAGACTTTGGTGAAGACCGACAGCGGCGCAAACGGCTGGCTCTGCCAGAAACACTGCGCCTCCATCCATGCGTCGCCAGTGCGCGGCGGACGCGGCACGACGCAACCCATGCCTGCAAGGCCGCGATTGGCGCGGTTGGCCTCGATGCGCGATTGCGCCGGCGGCAACGTCTCCGGCAATGCCTGAAATGGTTGGAAGAAACGGTAGTGTTTTAACCCCAGGCCGTTGAACTGTGGCACGTCGGGTTGGGGGCCAAAGGCCTGCGACTGGCGGCGCAGCAGCGCGGTCGCCAGCCCGGTCGGGTCAATCACGTCATCCTGCCAAGTCAGCAGCCATGCCCCACCCTGGCCGGCTAGTGCGCTGTTCAGCGCAGGCACGGTGCTGGTGTAGGTCAGGGTGTTGTTGACGTTGAGCACTGGATCATCCGGCAAGGCCGCCCAACCATCTGAATTTGGACCAAAGTAATACGCAAACACCGGCGCGAGGTGACCCGACACGAGCACCACGCGCTCATCGGGTTGCAGGTTGGCGCGCAGATGCGCCGCTGCGCCGCGAAAATCTTCGTTAGCGTAGGCCGTGTTCGTCCGTAGTTGCGCCAAACCGAACGCCGATGCCAACGCAAGCACGCTCACGGCAGCAACGCTGATGCGACGCGCAACGCTTGATCGAACTTGCAGATGCGCCAGCGCCAGGCCGACGCATGTGGCGAACAGCGGCGCGACCAGCGCCGGATAGCGCGACGAAAACTTACCCGTGACCACGCTGAAGATGGCGATGCCTGCGATGCTGAACAACGTGATTGCCCACAGCGCGTAACCCAACCTACTCTGCCTGACCAGCACAAACGCGAGCAACGCCAACGCCAACACCGCGGCCGGCAGCACCAGCGCCTCCGGCAAGAGGCGTGGCAGCACTTGCGCGGCCATGCTTTGCGCCCAGATGTCGAGCACGTCAAGCTGGCCGCGATACGTGGTGCCGTAACTGTCGCCGCCGAACAAGATCACAGCTGCCGCCGCAGCCATGATGACGCACACCGCCGACACAGCAAGCGCCATATCGCGGCGCAACGGCCAACCCCGCGCCAGCCTGATCAACAGGACGAGTACTTGCGCGCCGATGATGAACGCCGCCAGCACGTGCGTAGCAAACGCAGCCAGCGAGACGATGGCCCAGGCAGCCCACGGTTCGCGTCTGCCTTGTTCCTGGCGGGCGAGGCAAATCACGAACAGCGCCACCGAGGCGACGCACAGACACGACGCCAGCGCATACATGCGCACCTCGCGCGCGGTTATCACGCACACAGGCGAGAGCGCCACCAGCAAGGCCGGCATGGCCGACGCGCGGCCGACGACGCAGCGGGCAATCGGGAAAGTCAGCGCAACCGCGACCACACCGGCAAAGACCGACAACAAGCGAGCTGAGAATTCACTCGTGCCAGACAGCGCCATCCAGACCTTCAGCAACACATAGTGCAACGGCGTGTTGAGTTCGAGTTGGGCCGCGCCGGTGATGATCTCGGACGCGCCGCGTTGCGCGAACATGACGGTGTAGCCCTCGTCGTACCACAGGCTTTGCGCCGAAAGATCGAAGATGCGGACGGCAAAGGCGAGCAGCACTACGAGCACGGCGGGCAGGATCAAGGTGAACCGGGCGAACGCAAAGCGGCGAGGAGTCATCGCAGGCGCGCCGGATTATAGGGTGCGCGGCTGTGTTATCTTCGTCCGACGCATGTCTTCGACCTCAACCAGGTCAACCGGGTTGACGCGCTGGCAATGGCTGATCGTGCTCGCGCACGTGTTGCTGGCTCTGCTGTATGGCGTGATCGTGCCGCCGTGGGAGGCGCACGACGAGACCGGCCACTTCGCCTACGTCAATCACGTCGTCGCCAATCGCGCCTTGCCCGATGCGTATTCGCAAGACAAGGTGTTGTTCGACCAATCGCACCAGCCGCCGCTGTATTACGCCGTCACGTCTGCCCTCACGGGTTGGATTGACCGCAGCGACACCGTTCAGCCACAGTTCAACGGCTTCGCGCTGGATGGCACCAACCGGCGCGGCTTTCGCATCATGCTGCGCCAGCCGGGCGAGGCGTTCCCGTGGTCGGGCGCGATTTTGGCCTTGCATGCGGCGCGGGCAGTCTCGGCCGTGCTCACTGCGCTGACGATCTATCTCATCGCCCGCAGCCTGAATACTGTCTTCGGGCGAGGCTCGGCGGCAGCACTGCTTGGCACGGCCATCGCCGCGTTCAACCCGCAAGTGCTGTTCATGGGCGCGATGGTGAATAACGACGCGATGGTCGCGCTGACGGGCGCGCTGGTTGGTTATTGGTTATTGGTGATTGGTAATTGGTCAAGCAATCACCAATCACCAATTACTCATCGCTGTTTCGTGTTACTCGGCCTCTCCCTCGGCCTGGCGTTTCTATCCAAGAACAGCGCCATCGCGTTGATCGGCTTCGTAGTGCTGGGGCTGGCGTTCATCGCATGGCGACAACGCTGGAATCCGCGTGAGTTGGCCGTGCGCGGCGCACTTACGCTGGCTTCATTCGCCGTCGTCGCCGGGCCGTTCTTGATTTACAACTTAACGCGCTACGGGCGATTGATCGTGGATCGCAATGTCAACAACCCGATCCTGAGCCAGCCGACCAGCGTCATCGGCGCGGGGCTGAATCAGGCCATCACCGACGGCTGGTTGCCGCAACTGTTTGCCAACACGTTCAACACGTTCTGGGGCAAGTTTGGCTGGGGCAACGTAGGCATGCCAGAGTGGGTGTATTGGGCGCTGGCCGTATTTTGCGTCGTTGGCGTCATCGGCGTCGTGGCGGGTGTCAGGCACGCATCGCGCGAGGTGCGCACCAGCCTGGCCTTGCTGGCCCTGCTCGGCCTGGCGATGATGGCCCTGCCGCTGTATCGCGCGATTTACTTTCAAGACCCGGCCCTCATGCCCGGCCGCTACCTGATGCCCGCGCTGACGGCGTATGCCGGGCTGTTGGGGTTTGGCTGGGCACATTTGTTGGCTGTTGGTTATTGGTTGACCAATAACTCCCGTGATCCTCATTCCGATCCTCGGGACGAGGAACGGGATCGCGGACAACAACTAATATCCAAAGCGATTGCAGCCGGATTGGCGTTGTTTGCCCTCATCGTCCCCTTTGCCTTCATCCAGCCGCGCTACGCGCCCGCGTTGATATCGGCGAATCAAGACCCGCCGCTGCTCACGTTCGGCGACCCTTCGGCAAGCTCAGGGCAGGCTCTGGCCCAGGTGACCGGCGTCAGCGCGCACACGGCCTTTCTGCCCGACCGCGAGGGCATGCGCCATTACGCCCGCGTGCGGCTGACGTGGCGCGCGCTGCGCGAGGGCGCGCTCAACACCGCCTTCGGCATCAGCGTGCTTGGCCGCAACAACGAGGTGCTGGGCTCGATGAACGTCTATCCCGACGGCGGCAATTTCCCTGCAACCAACTGGAAGCCGGGCGACACCTTCGTGGACGAATACGACATCCTGTTGGAGAAGCCATGCGCGCGGTTGCCGGCGCTGGGCAAGGTCAACGTGACCGCGTTTGAGTTTCAGCCCATCGCCGAGACAGCCGACATCAGCATCACACGCGCGCTGCCCGCGCTCGACGGCGCGGGCCGGGAGATCGCGCCGATCATCGGCCGGTTCAAGGTGGACAACGCGCCGCCATTTGGCGTGTTCTGGCAGCCACCCCTGGCAAACATGGATGGCATCTGGCTGCGCGAGGTGGACTTGCCAAGCCAGGTGCAAGCCGGCTCGACCATCACCGCGACGCTGACCTACGAGATGCTCGCACCCAACGGCCGGGCCGGCACTGCGTTTGTGCATTTGCTCAGGCCAGATGGGCAGCCCGCAGCGCAAGACGATCACCCGCCGCAGAACGGCGACTATCCCACGGACTTGTGGGATCGCGGTGAGTGCGTGCAGGAAAGCTTCACGCTCAACATTCCATCGGATGCTCGAGGGCCATTGCGCGCTGTGACGGGCTTTTACGCCAGCGATGGGGCGCGCTTCCCAACCGGCACGCAGGACGACCTTGTATCACTTGGTGAAATTCGCGTCACCCCCGCACCTTGACGGGCCTATACTTGCCGCTAGTTCACTTTTTGGAGTCTTCTTGAGATGTTGAATCCCCTAATCCTCTCGTTTCGCGAAGGCGTGCTGTATCGCGCCAAAGGCAACATCCTGTGGTTGCTGCACCGCGTCAGCGGCCTGGGCATTGTGTTGTTCCTCGGCTTTCATATCTTCGGCATGAGCATGTCGGCCTTTAACCCGCCGCTGCACGAGCAGATGCTGGAGCTATACAAGACGCCGCTGTTCGCGATCGGCGAATTGGCGTTGGCAGCGTGTCTGATCTTCCATGCCGTGAACGGCACGCGCATCGCGATTCTGGAACTTCGCCCCAAGCTGTGGGAAAAGCAAGAGGTAGCCACGCGTTGGAGCCTCATCATCGTTGCAATCTTGCTGCTCCCCACACTGGCCATCATGGCTTACAAGTCCATTACGCACTTCATCGGTGGTTAAACACAAATGGCTTCTGCAACTGTTACCCCCGGGCGCACCGTCCGCAAGATTCGGCCGATCCCGCAGGCGCGCAACAACTTTGAGCGCGGCATGTGGTTGTTTATGCGCTACAGTGGCCTGGCGCTCGTCTTCCTCACGCTCTCGCACTTCTGGATGCAACATGTGTTGATCGGCACACATCAGATTCAAGTGACCGACACGATGACCCGCTGGGGCGTTCAGGGCCAGACGATCAACCTGGACAATATCCTGTGGCGCATCTACTACGCCGTCATACTTATTCTGGCCGTGGTGCACGGCATCAACGGCGTGCGCCAGGTGACGTATGACTACTTTGCGCAGAAGCCCGCGCTCTACAAGGGCATGATGACGGCCATCGTCGCAGTCGCCGCGTTGATTTCGATCGGTGGCATGCTGGCGCTGGTCTTTGGCGCAGCCGGCGATAGCCTGGGCACAGCGGCTTTGCGATAGAGTGGGATTTCAGCACACACAGCAGATCAGCACAGGGCGGGTGAGTCAATGGCTCCCCGCCCTTTTTGTCGTGTTGCTCACGCTGGCGCTGCGGCTGCATGGGCTGGAACAGGTGCGGCACAACTATGACCGCGCCTATCCGCACGGCCTGGCGTTCCTGATTCACGATGTGCTGGCTCACAGCGACTGGATAGACCTGCCGCGCGTCAGCCTGGTCGCCAGCATCAACTTCCCCAATCCTGCGGGCGCGAGCTATTTCTACGCGCTGTTAACCGCCATCGAACCCAGCACCTACGTTGCAACGGCGCTGAACGCGATGCTCGGCGCGGCGGTGGCAGCCATCGCCTTCAGCCTGGCGCGGCGCACTTTTGGCGTGTGGGCGGCGACGGCAGCCGGCGTGTTCGTTGGCAGCGGGGTGTGGGCCAGTTGGGTGTCGCGCGGAGCGTGGTTGCAAGGGCCGATCGAGTTCATGGCCGCGCTGACCTTGTGGCTGGCCGTCAATGGCTTGGTTTGGCACCGACCACGTCACCTGTTCGCTGCGTTCGCCTGGGTGGCCTTGTGCATGCAGACCTATCTGGTGGCGTTCGGGCTGTTGGCGCAGATTGTCGTGGCATTAGTGGTCGGAACGCTTCGAGCGTTCCGACCGCTGGCGATGCGTCGCGCACTAACCGCTGGGCTGGCGATGTGCGCCCTCAGCCTGTTGATCTACGTTGGCGCAGTCGCCAGCGAACGCGCCTCGCTTGAGGCAGTGGTCAACAACCCCAACGCCGTAAACGAGGAGACGCGCGCGGGCGGCTTCAACCTCGACCCGATCAACCACGCGCTACGCATCGCCAGCGGGCGCGACTTTGAGAACACGTTTGTCGAAAGCGACATGCCGGACTTTGCGCTGCGCGACCAGGTGAGTGACCTGCGGGCGACGGTCGTAGACGTGTTGATGCTGGTTGGGTTGGGGATGATGGCAATTCTTGCCTTCAACATTTCCCCCCTCATGGCCCGTTCGGGCCACAAGCCCTTGCCCTCTCCCCGCTGGGGAGAGGGATACAGCCGCATCACGCTGGCATGGTTCGCGCTGCCGATCATCGGCACGTTTCTGATCGCCAATTTCGTGATGCGCGATTGGAAGGTGCACGTGTTCTACCTGTTGCTTGCCTCGCCCGTGCCCTACATCCTGGCCGGCGCGCCGTTCAGCTTAGCCGAGCGTTTTGTCCAGCGCACAACACGTAATACGCGCTACGCGCTACGCACCGCGCTAGTCGCCTGCGCAATGATCGCGGTCGCCATCCCATGGTGGAACGCCGACGGCGATGTGCAGGCCGCCGCACGCTTCCCCTTGACGCACGACGGTCTGTACTCGCTGCCGCTCAAACAACAGACGCGTCTGGCGCAAGCGTGGCGCGCGTTTGGCTGCACCACGCTGGACAACGAAGAGAGCGAGCCGTGGCTGGCCAGCCTGATCGGTGATTGGCGCGCCATCATCAACGGCCGCTTCTTCGACAAGGGCCAGGGCTACATATGGCAAACCAAGCCTGATGCAAGCGGGTGTGTGGCCCTGACACAAACATTGCCGTCGTCGTTGTATGCCGATTCGCAAGTTTTGCCGTTGCCAGGTCAGAAGCGCACCGACCGCACACCGGCCGAGATCACGCTGTATCGCGCGCCCGCCATCACTCAAACCCAACCAATGTTGACCACCAACATTGGCTGGTCGCTGCTCGATCTGCACACACCGGCCACGGCGAAGCCGGGTGAGACGGTGCACGTGGCGCATCGCTGGCGGGTGGACGGGCCGATGTCGCTGGATGAGGACTACGGGCAATGGTATTTCGCGCCGTTCGTCAAGTTGATTGCGCCAGATGGGCAAACCATAGCGCAGGCAGATAGCGCGCCAAGCGTGCCGGGTTATTTGCAAATTCCTGGCATGGTGTTGTTGAGCGACGTGCCCTTCGCGCTTCCGGCTGATCTGCCGCCCGGCGACTACACGCTGGAGATGAGCCTGTTCGATCCCAATCAAAAGAAGAACGCGGTGTATTTCGACCCGGTTGCCCCAAGTGAGCCGATTGTTACAATACGCCGCACGCTAAAAATCAGTAATTAGTAAATCGCAATTGTCAATCTCCAGTCGCCATTTACTAATTACCAATTACCAATTACTGTCAACGGAGTTGTGATGCCTCAATATCATCAGTTTGATGCGCTCGTGGTGGGCGCAGGCGGCGCAGGGTTGATGGCGGCCCTGTATGCCAGCAAGGGTTGTAACACCGCCGTCATCAGCAAGCTCTACCCCACGCGCTCGCACACCGGCACAGCCCAGGGCGGCATCAGCGCCGCGCTGGGCAACCTGGAAGAGGACAAGTGGGAGTGGCACGCCTACGACACGATCAAGGGCGGCGACTTCCTGAACGACCAGGATGCGGTGGACATCATGTGCCGCGAGGCCATCGGCGCGGTCATTGATCTGGAGCACATGGGCCTGCCCTTCGACCGCCTGCCCGATGGCAAGATCAGCCAGCGGCGCTTCGGTGGGCACACCAACAACGAGACCAAGAAGGCCGTGATGCGCGCGTGCCACGCCGCCGACCGCACTGGCCACATGATCTTGCAGACGCTCTACCAGAACTGCATCAAGAACGACGTCAAGTTCTTCGACGAGTTTCAGGTGGTGGATCTGATGATCGAGGATGGCAAGTGCAACGGCGTCGTCGCCGCGCACTTGGCCACGGGCGAGATTCACGTCTTCCACAGCAAGGCCACGCTGATCGCCAGCGGCGGCTTTGGCAAGATGTGGAAGGTGACGAGCAACGCACATTCGCTGACCGGCGACCTGCCGGCGGCGGCGCTGCGGCGCGGCCTGCCGCTGGAGGACATGGAGTTTTTTCAGTTCCATCCCACTGGCGTCTACAAGCTCGGCATCCTACTGAGCGAGGCGGCGCGCGGCGAGGGCGCGGTGTTCATCAACGACAAGGGCGAGCGCTTCATGGAGCGCTACATGCCCACGCTCAAGGACCTGGCCCCGCGCGACATCTGCTCGCGCTACATCTACCAGGAAGTGCGCGAGGGGCGCGGCATCGGCGGCAAGGACTACGTGTATCTCGACTTTCGCCCAAGTGAGATCAACAAATACTTCGAGGCCGACGGCAACCCCAAGCGCATTGACGCGCATTATCTGGAGACCAAGCTGCCCGACATCATCGAGTTCAGCCGCGTGTATCAGGGCATTGACCCGATCAAGGAGCCGGTGCCGATCCAGCCGACGGCGCACTACGCCATGGGCGGCATCCCCACCGACAACGACACGCGCGTGCTGGCCGATGAGACCGGCAAGGTGGTCGAGGGTCTGTATGCCGCTGGTGAGGTGGCCTGCGTGAGCGTGCACGGCGCCAACCGCCTGGGCACGAACTCGCTGGTGGACTTGGTGGTGTTCGGCAAGATCGGCGGGCAGAAGATGGCCGAGTATGCCAAGACAGCTTCGTTCCGCAATGTACAGAAGGATGTCGCGGCCAAAGAGGGTCTGGCCGAACTCGACCACATTCGCAACAACAACGGCACCGAGCGCCCGGGCGCGATCCGCAAAGAGATGCAGGTGCTGATGGACGACAAGGTGGGCGTGTATCGCACCGGCAGCGGGTTGGAAGAGGCGATTGACAAGATTCACGAACTGCAGGCACGCTTCAAGCAGATCAAGATTGACGACAAGGGCTTGAAGTGGAACACCGACCTGATGGAAACGTGGGAGCTGGGCGCGCTGCTCGACCTGGCCGAGGTCACGGCGTTCTCTGCGCTGGCCCGCACCGAGAGCCGCGGCGGCCACTTCCGCGAGGATTACCCGGCGCGCGACGACGCGAACTTCCTCAAGCACTCGATGGCGTGGAAGAACGGCGCGGTCAAGATCAAATACAAGCCGGTGCGCATCACGCGCATTCAGCCGCAAGAGCGGAAATACTAATTGGATATTGGTTATTGGCTGATGTGCGCTGACCGATCAACCAATAACCAACAGCCAATATCCAACGACATGAAAGTTCATCTCAAAATCAAACGCTTCAACCCGGAAGTGGACAAGAAGCCGCGCTGGGGCGAATACGATGTGGAGGTCGAACCGACCGACCGCGTGCTCGATGCCCTGAACGAAGTAAAGTGGAACGAGGACGGCACGCTGGCCTACCGGCGCAGTTGCGCCCACGGCGTGTGCGGCAGCGACGCCATGCGCATCAACGGGCGCAACATGCTGGCCTGCAAAATCCTGATGCAAGACATCACCACCGACGGCGGCACCGTGACGGTCGAGCCGATCCTGGGCCTGCCGGTGCAGAAAGACCTGATCGTGGACATGGAGCCGTTCTTCGCTCACTACCGATCGGTCATGCCTTACCTGGTCAACAACGACCCGCTGCCGGCGAACGGCCGCGAGCGATTGCAATCACAGGCCGACCGCGAGCGCTTCGACGACACGACCAAGTGCATCCTGTGCGCGGCCTGCACCACCAGTTGCCCATCCTTCTGGGCGCGCGGCGAATACGTCGGCCCGGCGGCCATCGTGCAGGCCCACCGTTTTATCTTCGATAGCCGCGACCAGGCGGCGCAGGAGCGGCTGGAGGTGCTGAGCGAAGAGGACGGCGTGTGGCGCTGCCGCACCGTGTTCAACTGCACCGAGGCCTGCCCGCGCGGCATCCAGGTCACCAAGGCCATCGGCGAAGTGAAGGAAGTGCTTCGGACGGGCGTGATCGAGTAGATGCCCTCAACAAAAACAGGGTGCGCCAACTTGGCGCACCCTGTTTTTGTTTTCGCGACCGCAGTTCGCGCGTGTGTGAATCAACGCTTGGCTTTGGCTGCTGTGGCCTTCTTGGCTGCCGGTTTCTTCGTCGCTGGCTTCTTTGCCGCCGGCTTCTTCTTTGCAGCCACTTTGCGCTGCTGAGTCATCGCCGCCTCGCCGGCCGGCGTCTTGCGCTGCGATGCTTCGTCCCCCAACTCGACGTAGCGCATGATGTCGCCCATCGAGAGCATGCCGATGGGGTTGCACAGGTCATCCAACTCGGCCACCACCACGCGGTGGATGCGGTGATCCACCATGATCTTGGCAGCTTCTTTCAAGTCCATGTCGGGCGTGACGGTCAAGACGCGGTTGGTCATCATCTCACCGACCGTGATCTTGTCCCACGTTCGGCCGCTGTCGTTGAGCAGTTGCACGGCCACGATGTCGCTCTCGGAGATGATGCCGGCCAGGGCGCAGTCGAAATCAACCACGACCAGTGATCGCAACTTGGTCTCGTTCATCATGCTCGCTGCCTCGTGCACACTGATGGAGGAATCGCAGCTCACCACACCCACGTGCATCGCGTCTCGAACGGTCATGCTCGTCATTACTTTGTTCTCCCTTCGCTTGTTGCTGTCGTCAAGGACAGTTGATTGGCCCCATTATCGTGTTTTATTCGACACTTCCAGTCGTTCAAAGATCAATGTCCACCCACACCGCTGCGTGGTCGGATGCTGCATTCTTGTCCGACGTCACCGTGTCGTAGTGCGGGAAGGAGCGCGGCGCGTAGATGCCGCGCCGCTCCACGCCCACGGCCTGCACGCGCTCCCACAACGCCGGCGAGAGCAGGACGTAGTCAATCTTTTGCGACTCACGCTTGCACGTGTCAAATGTGCCGGGCAGCCCAGAGTAACTTGGGTGCGTCATCACATCGCGCAGATCGGTCTCGGCCAACAGCGGCGTCAGCGGGTCGCTGCCGGGGAAATCGTTCAGGTCGCCAGCGATGACGATGTGTTTGGAACGTTTGAGCGCCTCGGCGTAGAACAGCTTGACGGCTTGGGCCTGACGCTTGCGCTTGGCATCGCTGTCGCTTTGCTTGCCGTAGCCCTTGCTCTTGAAGTGATTGCCCAGCAGCCACATCGTCCGCCCGCGCGGCAGAATGATTTCATATTCGGGGCAATCGCGGCTGAACACGACATCCTTCCCGGCGGCATCACGATAGTCAATGTGGCTGCGCAGGGTGCGGATGCGATGGCGGCTCAACACCCCGATGTCTATGCCTCGGTCGTCGTTGCCGTCCATCAGCAAGTTGTATTCGTAGGGCTTGATCTTGTGGATTTCGCCCAGCACCTGATTGTTGAATCGGCTGAGCGCCTGCCGGTCTTCGACCTCGACCATGAGTTGCACATCGGCCTTCACGTCGGACACTACACGCCCGGTATTCGCGATCTGGACCTGGTTGAAGAAGTCGTCGCGGGCAAATTCGATCCACCCCACCCAATCGATCCGCCCCTTCGCCGCAATTTTGATGTGCCCGTCTCTGCTGACTGAATACAAACGCTCGCGCACCTGCACGATGTTGAACGGCCGGCTCCGGTTGTTCGGATTGTCGAAGTCATACTTTTCGAGCAGCCGGATCATCTCCACTTTGTCTTCTTCGCTGTAGGGTTCCTTGGCAATCAAATCGCTGAGGAGTTTCACGTCATCGAGGACAGGACGATTTTCTGCCCAACTGTCTTTGTTGAGCACCTTGAGGCGGCGGAACAAGTTCTCGGCATTGAATGTGCTGATACGCATGAGTTCTCCGTGTGTGTGCTTCGGTCAAGCGTGTGGGGATTGTGCACCCGTTTCGCGCAGGGCGCTCGATTGCCACTCTGCGCGCAGGATGCCCATGACTAAGTCATCCCAACGTCGGCCATCGCGCTGGTCAACCTCGCGTTGCCGGCCCTCGATCTTGAAGCCTGCGCGCTGATACGACCGCCAAGCCCGCTCGTTATCGGCATACACACCCAACGATGCGCGGTGCATGCCCAACTCCTCGAAGATGAACCGCAGCGCGACGCGCATGGCATCCGTGCCATAGCCCCTGCCACGGTCGGCTGCGTCGCCAATGCCAATCCCAATCCACGCGTCGCGATGTTGCCAGTCCAGCCACATGTTGACGAAGCCAATCACTCAGTCGTCCTCGAGCGTTCGCATCAGAAAAAGAAATGCGTCGCCCGGCGCAACCTCCTCCAGCCGCTTACGCATCTGCGCCGGCGTGACCAGTTCCTGCGGGTCGGTGTCGAGCAGGCGTGCGAATTCCGAGTCGCGCCGCCAGCGCACGAAGGGTGCGATGGCCGCCTCTGGGTCACGCGCAGCCAGGCGGATCAGCTTGCCAGTCAGCACGTTCATCGTGTCTCGTTCTCGTTCGCATTCATCTTCAACCACTCATCCCGCAAGATGCCCATGTAGATGATGTCCAAACGCGCGCCATCGCGCAACATGGCCTGGCGCAGCCGGCCCTCGTGTTTGAAGCCGGCCTTCTCATACGACCGGATGGCGCGTTCGTTGTTCGAGAAGACGTTCAGCGTCACGCGGTGCAAATCCAATTCGCTGAACGCGTAGCGCAGGGCCAGCCGCATCGCGTCGGTGCCGTAGCCTTTGCCGGTCAACGCCCGGTCGCCGATGCCGATGGCCACGATCGCGTCCCGATGCACCCACGACAGAATGCCCACATACACGAAGCCGACCAGTTGATCATCGGCCAAAGTGCGAAAGCAAAAGCCAAAACCGTTGCCGTCGGGCAGGCCGGCCTGCTCATCCTCTTTGCGATGATGGGCCTCGGGTTGTGGCCGCGGCGGTTCGCTATCCAACAGGCGCATCCACTGCGAGTCGCGCTGCCAGCGCGCCCACAGTCCGCTCTCGGCCACACGCCCCGGCGTGAGATAGACAAGCGATCCCTTGAACAGGCTCGCGTCAGGCATACACGACATCCTTGTGCAGCAGACCCAGCCACACCTCGTCGTAGCGCCCGCCGTTCAGCCACAGCGCCTCGCGGCGGCGCACCTCCTCCACAAACCCGTAGCGTTGGGCGAGGCGCATGCCGCCCTCGTTATAAGCCGGGAGCGTGCACCGTAACCGATGCAAGTTCAGCTCGTCGAAGGCGAACCGCAGCGTCAGGCGCATGGCATCGCTGCCAAAGCCGTGGTTGCGATCGGCCGCTGCGGCGACGGCGAGCGCAACTGTGCCCGCGCCGTGCGTCCATTCGAAGTCGCTCAGCCTGGCCCAGCCAATCAGCCGGTCGTCATCCTTCTTGCGCACCGCCCAGAAGAACAGCCGATTCTTCTCGGCTTCCTTCACCCGCTCTTCGTGCTTCTTCTTGATCAGGTGTGCAGACAACGGGTACGCCGGCCGCTCATTGATGGCGTGCAGATAGTCCGAATCCTCCGTCCACTTGGATTCGACCTCCGCATCTTTGTCGGGGTCATAGGCGGTCAGGCGAACCGACTCGCCCTCGAATAATTGCCGTTCGAACATGTCGGGATTTTAGGGCTGTCGGCTATCACTCGTCGCTCGTCAGTCGCCGTTGCTGTTTGCGCTGCCCAGCCCGCTTCTTGGATTGAAGCCTGGCTTCGACCGACGACCGGGTGGGTTTAGTCTTGCGCCGCGGCTTGGGCGGCACCAGCGCCTCGCGCAGCAGTTGGGCGAAGCGGCGCGTCACCTCTTCGCGGTTGCGCAATTGGCTGCGCTCGCTGTGCGATTCCAGATGCAGCACGCCATCGCTATCCAGGTGCGACGCCAGCTTGGCCATCGCCCGTCGCCGCTCATCCTCGGTCAGCGATGGCGTGCGCGCCAGATCGAACGTCAGCTCGACCGCGCTCTCGGTCTTGTTGACGTTCTGTCCACCCGGTCCCGACGCGCGTGTCGCCCGATACGTCAGCTCCGTCGCCGGGATGCGCACGTGCGCGTTGATGATGAGGTCGTCTTCGGCCATGATGTCAGGCAGCAAGTTTAAGATATGCCCCATGCGCCCAACCTTTCGCATCGAATCGCTGTTGTCTGCGCGGCTGTTCGTTGCTCCCCAGCGCGTGGGCAACCGCCTGTATTTCATCAGCAACCTGAGCGGCCAGCTCAGCCTGTATGCCATGCACGCGCGCGACGGCGGCAGCGTGCCGGAACCACTGTTGCCGCCCGATATCGCGCTGATGACGCCTGAGTTGATGGACGGCCACGCCTTTACCGTCTTCCCAGCGCTCAACAAGATTCTGGTCATGCTGGATCGCGACGGCGATGAGGCCTATCAGCCCATGCTCATCTCAATCGAGGGCGGTTATCCCGAACCAGCATTTGGCGAGCACTTCGTCCAAAGCCGCGTGCGGTTGCTGCATGCAGACGAAGGCCGAAGCATCGTCTATCTGCACGCCGAGCCGCGCGATGGCACGGGCAGCGCCACTTGGCAATGCAACCTCATCACTGGCGGACTGGTCAAGCTGGGCGAGAGCCAGTGGGGCAGCTACCTGGGCGGCGTGAATGCCGACCACACCAAGGCGGTGTTGATTGACGGCTACACCGTCGGCGATCACGCGCTGTATCTGTGGACGAAGGCGCACGGCGAGCGCACATTGTTGTATGGCACGCCCTTGGAGGCGCGGGCCGAGGGCGAAGCCGTGACGCTGAACGCCATCAGTGCGTGCTTCTTCACCCCAAGAGATCGCGGCCTGCTCTTCATCACCGCGCTGTTTAGCGACGCATATGGCCTCGGCTACTTCACCCTCGACAATCCCGGCGACGTCAAGCCGGTGCGTGTGACCGGCCTTAAGCACAAGGGCGCGGGTGAGCTGGTCGGCCTCGAACACCTCAAGGGCAACCGCTACGCCGTCAAATACAACATTGACGGCTGCTCGTGGTTATATGAAGGCGCGTTCGATGAGCGCGCCTTGAAGATGACGCTGGACGCCGTGATTTGCGGTCGGGGCGAAACGGTCGGCGGCGTGCTCGAATCGTCGCACTACGATAAGGCCGGCAACCGTTTTGCCCTGTCGTTCTCGACCGCGACGACGCCGACGCAGCTCTTCACGGTCAGCAAGGCGCGCAGCGTGCAACACACCCGCGAGCGCGTGGTCGGCATCCCGGCGAATTGGCTGTCGAAGGGCGAAGATGCCTCGTTCACCTCGCACGATGGCCTACGCGTCTCGGCGCGGTTGTATCTGCCGGCCAAGGCGCTGAAATACGAAGGGCCGCGCCCGGTCGTGTATTACATCCACGGCGGGCCGCAGGGCCAGGAGCGGCCCGACTTCGCCTGGTTCTCCATGCCGATCATCCAGTTCCTGGCGCTCAATGGCTTCGCCGTGTTCGTGCCCAACGCCCGTGGCAGCACCGGCTATGGCCTGAGCTACACCAAGCGCGTGGATAAAGACTGGGGCGGGCAGGATCGGCTTGACCATGTGCATGCCATGACCCAAGTGCTGCCCAGGGACAAGCGGCTGGACGCAAGCCGCGCCGGCGTGGTCGGCCGCTCGTATGGCGGCTACATGACGCTGACGTTGGCCGCGCGCCACCCCGAGCTGTGGTCAGCCGCGGTGGATATGTTCGGCCCATACGACCTGTTCACCTTCATGGAGCGCATCCCCGACGCGTGGAAGCCGTATTTCAGCATCGCCATCGGCGACCCGGTCAAGGATCGCGACCTGCTGGTCGAGCGCTCGCCGCGCACCTACATTGACCAGATCGCCTGCCCGCTGCTGGTGATCCAGGGCAAGAACGACCCGCGCGTGGTCGAGCGCGAATCGCGCGATGTGGTCGAGCAATTGCAGGCCCAGGGCAAACAGGTGGACTATTTGATGTTCGAGGACGAAGGCCACGATGTGCTCAAGTTCGCCAACCGCGTGCGCTGCTACACCGCCATCACCGACTTCTTCAAGGAGCACCTGCGGCCATGACCTTTCGCTTATGCGTCATCCCCGGCGACGGCGTGGGCCGCGAAGTGATCCCATGCGCGGTCGAGATGCTACGGCGCGCCTTGCCCGACCTGCAAACGGTCGAGGCCGACGCCGGATGGGACTGCTTTCAACGCGTGGGCAACGCCCTGCCCGACGAGACCAAGGTCAGGATCGCCGAATGCGGCGCGGCGCTGTTCGGCGCGGTGTCGTCGCCGTCCAAGAAGGTCGAGGGCTATCGCAGCCCGATCATCCAGATGCGCCAACACTTCGACCTGTATGCGAATCTGCGCCCGACGCGCATCGTGTGGTCGAGCGCGAGCAAGCTGATGGGCCGCCCGCAACTGGTTGATCTGATCCTCGTGCGCGAGAACACGCAAGGGTTGTATGCGGGGCGCGAGCACATGAGCGGCGACGAGGCCATCGCTGAGCGCGTGATCACCCGCGCCGCCTCTGAACGCATTGGCAAGGTGGCGTTCGAGTTGGCTCAAGCGCGCGAACGCAAGACGGTGACCATCGTGCACAAGGCCAACATTCTGCCGCTGACCGATGGCCTGTTTCGCGACAGCGTGCGCGCCGTCGGCGCGGCTTATCCCGATGTGACGATCAACGAGCTGCTGGTGGACACGGCCGCCATGCTGCTGGCCAGCAAGCCGCAGCAGTTCGATGTTATCGTGACCACGAATCTCTTCGGCGACATTTTGAGCGACGTGGCCAGCGTGTGGGGCGGTGGCATGGGCGTGGCCCCGGCGCTCAACATCGGCGCGCAGGTCGCCATCGCCGAGCCCGTGCACGGCAGCGCGCCAGACATCGCCGGCAAGGGCATCGCCAACCCGGCCGGGGCCATCCTCAGCACGGCGTTGCTGGCGCGGCATCACTGGGGCCGGCCCGATGTGGCCGAGCGTTTGGAGAGGGCGGTCTATGGGGCAATTGAGAGCGGGGCGCGCACGCCCGATTTGGACGGCAACGCCACGACGCAGCAGGTTGCCGATGCGGTGCTGGCGCGGCTGTGAGTGTGAACCCTAAACTAATTGCCAGATGTGCTGGCAGCTGTAGGGAACGCTCTCCGTAGCGTTCCCGGCTGGCGCGCTACGGAGAGCGCGCCCTACGACATAGGTCATCTCTTCTGGTCACTCACTTACTCACTGGCCGGCCGCTCGCCTAACAAATCACCCAGTACAACCGAGAAGCCCGGAAGCACGTCCGCTCCATCCAGCACTTCGTCGGCTTCGATTACATGCACGCGCTGGCCAGAGCGATAGATGGTGGCGCGGCGGCTGCGCGGGTTGATCACCCACACCAGGCGCGTGCCATGCTGAAGATACAGATCGGCCTTGGCCTCAACATCGAACAGGCTGTCGCTGGGAGAGACAATCTCTACAGCGAGGTCGGGCGCGAATTTGCCGAAACCTTCCGGCGTCTTGCCACCAGGCAAAGTCTCGAAGCGCACAAACGAAACGTCGGGTGAGAGCAGATCATCGTTGGACAATCGAAAGCCGACACTCGACCCATAGAGTTGCCCTTTGTCGCCCGATTTGTCCAGGTGCGCGCCAAGCTTGCGAATGAGCAAGCTGCCGATCAATTCGTGATACATCCCTGCGGGCGCCATCTTGATTTCACCTCCGATGAGTTCATACTTGAAGCCATCGCGCGGGGCGTGGATCATGTCCTCGGCGGTCGCTTTCGCGCCAAGTTTGAACTCGATTGGCGTAGCGAGCGCAGTTTCAGCTGTCGCAGTCATATCGGTTCCTCCATCTGCCATCTGCCTTAAAAGATTATAAGGTTGCACGCGTACAATCCCGCGATGCTCTCCGAGGCATTTCTCCAGTCGTTGCGCAGCCTGCACTTGAACGCGCCACGCCGGCGCATCGGCACGCTGACAGGCGAGCGCCGCAGCATCAAGCGCGGCCGCTCGGTCGAGTTCGCCGACTATCGCAACTACACCCCTGGCGACGACCCGCGCCGCGTGGACTGGAACATCTACGCACGGCTCGAACGGCCATATATCAAGTTGTTCGAGGATGAGGAAGACCTGACCACGCACATCCTGCTCGACGACAGCCCATCCATGTTCTGGCAACCAGATGAGGAGGGCGAGGCGAAGGCAAAGCACGCGCCGGACAAGTGGTTGTGCGCGGCACAACTGGCGGTGGCGCTGGGCTACGTGGCACTGGCAGCAGGCGACAAGATCGTGGTCGAGACCAGCACCTATCAGCGCTTCGGCCCCAAGCGCGGCGTGGCGTCGGCGGCCGCGCTCATCGCCTTCGTCGAGAACATCTCCGCCCGCCGAACACCCAACGCGCTACGCAAACAAATGCTGAACCCATGGCTAAAACGCTACGCGCTCGACGCCAAACCCGGCTTGTGCATCCTCATCAGCGATATGCTGGACGAGGGCGGCTATGCCGACGGCCTGAACGCCCTGGGTGGCAGCCGGCTGGACGTAAGCCTGTTGCACACCCTCAGCCCTGACGAGCTCGACCCGCAGTTTGTGGGCGACCTGCGCCTCAAGGACATCGAGACCGCCGGCCTGCAAGACATGAGCATGGATGATGTGGTGCTCAACCAATATCGCCAGCGGCTGAACGCCTGGAGCGAAGAGATCGCCGCACAGGTGCGCCGTCGCGGCGGGCGCTATCACCTCACCGATACGTCGTTCCCCATCGAACAAATCATGCTCAAGGATTTGCGGCGCGAGGAGTGGCTCGTCTGACAATTTTCGATTTTGGATTGCCGATTTTCGATTGAGTCTCACCCCCCAATCGGCAATCGGCAATCGGCAATCGGCAATCGGCAATGAATTTATTGAATCCACTCGCCTTCCTGTTCGCACTGCTGGCCGTGCCCATCATCCTGCTGTATCTGTTGCGGCTGCAACGGCGCGAGCAGAACGTCAGCAGCACGCTGCTGTGGCGGCAGGTCACGATGGATCGCGAGGCCAACACGCTGTGGCAGCGGCTGCGCCGCAATCTGTTGCTGATCCTGCAGCTCGTTACGCTGGCCTTCTTCGTGTTCGCGCTCATCCGGCCGTATGTCAACCTGCCCAGCGTCACCAGCGGGCAATCCATCCTGATGCTGGACGCATCGGCCTCGATGCAGGCCACCGACGTGCAACCCTCTCGCTTCGAGGCAGCCCGCGCGCAGGCCCGCGATGTGATCAACGGCCTGGGCACAAACGACCAGATGACGCTGCTGCTGGTGGATGGGTCGCCGCGCGCGCTGAGCACGCTCACCTCCGACAAGGCGCAACTGCTGGAGGCGCTGGACTCGGCCCAGCCCTCGCTCGACGTGGCCAATTGGAGCGCGGCCATCGCGCTGGCCGCCGCGACAGGCGCCAACAACAGCGACACCACGACCATCGTCATCGGCGACGGGGCGAATGCCGACGACCTCAGCCTGCTCACGGGTCGCACGCGCTTCATCCCGATCGGTGTGAGCAGCGACAACGTGGCCCTGTCCACACTATCGCTGCGCCGCACATTGCGCGGCTTGGCGGCCTTTGCCCGCGTCACCAATTCCGGGTCGCAAGACGACAAGGTGCTGGTGTCGTTGCGGGCGGATGGCTCGTTGCTGGACGCGCGTTCGTTGACCGTGCCAGCGGGCAAATCGGCTGAGTTCACCATCAGCAACATCAACCCCAACGTGACATCGGTGCAAGCCGTGATTGACGAATCGGCGCGCAACGCACTGCCAGTGGATGACGCCGGCTATGCCATCAACGCCAACAATGCAACGCGTCAGGCGCTCTTGCTCACACGGGGCAACCGGTTTCTGGAACAGGCATTGGGTGCGCTGCCGGGTCTGCGCGTCACACGCGCCATCACGCCGCCCATCGGCATCCAGACGTATGACTTGTATGTGCTGGATGGGATGACGATGACCCTACCGCCGCGCGCCAACGTCATGTTCATCGGCGCGCAATCGGTCTTCAGCACCACGGGCGTGTTCAGCAACACCGATTACGTGCGGACCGAATCGCATCCAATCGCCAACGAGGTGGACTGGCGCACTGTGAGTGTGTTGGACGCGCGGCGCGTGAACACACCCAACTGGCTGCGCCCTGTGGTCGAAGGTCAGGGCGGTTCGCTGCTCTTCGCCGGAGAAACCTCCGACGGCCCATTGCGGCGCGTGGTGCTCATCCCGTTCGATCTGCGCCGCAGCGATCTGCCGCTTCAAATTGCGTTTCCCATCCTCATGGCAAACAGCGTCGAATGGCTGGCGCCACCGCAGGGCTTGAATGTGCCGACCAATGTGAAGCCGGGCGAGGTGGTGCCGATGCCCGAAGGGGCCGAGATCACGCTGCCCAATGGCGACCGCGTCGCGGCCGGGCGGCGCGGATTTGCCGACACGAGTCAGGCCGGCATTTATCGCTTCGACACCGGCCAGACGCAGGGAGCATTCACGGTCAACTTCAGCAATGCCAGCGAGTCGCGCATCGCGCCGAATCCAAACTTGCAAGTTGGCGGCACGGCGGGCGAAGCCGCAGCAGCCAATGCATCTGCGCCCACATCGCAGCGTGAGTTCTGGCACCTGTTGGCGTTGCTGGCGCTGGGCCTGCTCATCTTCGAATGGTGGGTGTATCAGCGTGGGCTGCCGACCTTCAAGCGCAAAACGTGAATGCGCAAATGCAAATGTCGGCCTCAGCCCACCTGCCTGGCTCTAAAGAGCCAGTCTGAGTAAACGAAGCCCGATGAATCGGGCTAAGAAGCCACATTTACGTTTTGCGTTTTTCGCCCTTCGGTCTACTCTCGCCATCCGCACCGCCAGTCAGTAGCTTCAATTTCTTCTCGCGCGGCAGTCGTTTGATCGTGCGCTCCCACACCATTGCCTCGCGCCACGTCTCGACCTCTCTGTGCCAGGCCAGTTCGACCGGGCGATGCGTCGCTGTGTATTTGCCGCCTCGGCCCGCCTGATGCTGCTTCAGCCGCTTGGTCACGTCTTTGGCGATGCCGGTGTAGAGCGAGCCGTCGGCGCAGCGGAGGATGTAGACGTAGGGCAACCCTCACCCCCAGAGTTAACGTGCAGTCCACCCCAGATCGAGCATGTGGGCTGCGCCGGTGACGACGGCGGCTTTATCCGATGCCAGATACAGCGCGAACTCAGCCACCTCGTCTGGCTCGATCAACCGCTTGATTGCCGCCGGCGCGAGCATGACCTTCTCGACGACCTCATCTTCAGAGATGTTGAGCGTGCGAGCCTGGTCGCCGATTTGTTTGTCCACGATGGCAGTGCGCACATAGGCCGGGCAGATGGCGTTGACCGTCACGCCGAATGGCGCGGCTTCGAGCGCGACCGTCTTCGTCAGCCCGATCAAGCCGTGCTTGGCGCTGATGTAGGCGCTCTTGAACGGGCTGGCCACCACGCCGTGCAGGCTGCTGACGTTGATGATGCGACCCCATTGATTGGCCTTCATCGCCGGCAGCAGATACTTGATGAGTTGAAACGGGGCGGTCAGCATCACCTGCAGCATAGCGTTCCATTCGGCTTCGGGGAAGTCTTCAACCGGATGAATGCGCTGGAAGCCAGCGTTGTTGACCAGGATATCCACACGGCCGTTCGCCGCAGCCAGGGCCTGCTCGGCCAGCGCCTTCACTGCGGCTTGGTCAGCCAGGTCGGCGCGCAGAAACACGCCACCGATGTCGTTTGCCACCTGCTCGGCCTCATGCGTCACATCGTGAACGAGCACGCGCGCACCCTCGCGGGCAAACACCTCGGCAATGGCGCGGCCGATGCCACTGCCCGCGCCGGTGACGAGGGCGGTTTTGTCTGTCAGTTGCATATATGTTCCACCGCAGAGGCGCGGAGCGCGCTGAGCGTATCAATCATTCTTCGGTTCCTCTGTGTTCTGTGGGCCTCGGCGGTTTAATTCCGCCGCGAGTGTGACGAAAAACTGCAACGCCGCCGGGTTGGCCATCGAGCCGGGCGTGACCACTTTCTCGGCCGGCTGACCCAACAAGATCTTCTTCACCGGCACTTCCATCTTCTTGCCGTTCAAGGTGCGCGGCACTTCGGCGATGGCGATCACTTCGTCGGGCACTTGGCGGGCCGAGAGCGCGTTGCGAATGGCGCGCTTGATCTTGTCGGCGAGCGCCTCGTCCAGCGTCGCCCCATCACGCAGTGCGACGAACAAGGGCATATACGACGGGCGGTTGAGCATTTCCAGATCAATCACCAGCGAGTCGAGCACTTCGGGCAGGCTCTCAACGGCGCGATACAACTCGCTGGTACCGATGCGCACGCCGTGCCGGTTGATGGTCGAGTCGCTGCGGCCATAGATGACCACGCCGCCGTCCGGGGTGATCTTCACCCAATCGCCGTGCCGCCACACGCCGGGATACACATCGAAGTAGCTCTCGCGATAGCGCTTCATGTCCGGGTCGTTCCAGAAATAGATAGGCATGGACGGCATCGGCTGGGTCACGACCAATTCGCCCACCTCGTCAATCAACGACCGCCCCGCTTCGTCGAATGCCTGCACATCCGTGCCCAAATAACGGCATTGCATCTGGCCCTGCCGCACGGGCAGCAACGGGCACCCGCCAACGAAGGCCGTGCACACGTCTGTGCCGCCGCTCATCGGCGCCAGCCATAGGTCGGGCTTCACATGTTCGTAGATCCATTTGAAGCCATCTTCACTCAGCGGCGAGCCGGTCGAGCCGATGTGTTTGAGCGCGCCAAGATCGCACGACTGGCGCGGCGAGATGCCGGCCTTCATGCACGCTGTGATGTAGGCCGCGCTCGTGCCGAAGACGGTCATGCGCGCCTCATCGGCGAAGCGCCACAACGCTTTCATGTCTTCGCGGCCTGGGCTGCCGTCATACAACAGGATCGTGCCGCCGGCGAGCAGACCGCCGGCGAGGAAGTTCCACATCATCCAGCCGGTCGTGGTGAACCAGAACAGCCGGTCGCCGGGCTTGAGGTCAATATGAAACGTCAGCGCCTTGAGGTGTTCGAGCAAGATGCCGCCCTGCGAGTGCACGATCGGCTTCGGCAGCCCGGTGGTGCCGCTGGAATACAGCACCCACAGCGGGTGATCGAACGGCACCTGCGCGAATTCAAGTTCGGCGTCTTGGCGACTAGAAACATCCATCCACGAAGGACACGAAGAAACACGAAGTGCGGAATTCCTTATCCCTTCGTGTCCTTTGTGTCCTTCGTGGTTAAGATAGTCAATGAAAATTACATGTCGCAGCGACGGCAGCGAGGCGATCAACTCGGCCACCACATCGCGCCGATCATTCGGTTTGCCGTTGTAGACATAGCCGTCCACGGCGAACAACACCTTCGGCTCAATCTGCTTGAAGCGATCCAGCACCGCACCTGCGCCGATGTCGGGCGAACAGCTCGACCAGATCGCGCCCAGGCTGGCGCAGGCCAGAAAAGCGATGACGGCCTCGGGCATGTTGGGCACATAGGCCGCCACGCGGTCGCCCATGCCCACGCCCATCTCGCGCAAAGCCGCTGCCACCGAAGCAACGGCGCGCCGCAATTCATCCCACGACATCTCAGTCGTTTCGGGGCGGGTGGCCGTCGTCTCGGTGCGGAAGATGATGGCGGGCACTCCTTTCTCCCCTCTCCCTTCGGGAGAGGGGAGAAAGG
>Ga0224722_1000315_pt1 | contig 28764 bp, 28 predicted proteins | sample Balambano_FR1_Me_FD_161646 | JGI IMG/M metagenome (GOLD analysis project Ga0224722, IMG submission 161646) | Freshwater sediment microbial communities from Lake Towuti, South Sulawesi, Indonesia - Balambano_FR1_MetaG | ecosystem: Environmental > Aquatic > Freshwater > Lake > Sediment | place... | reverse complement strand
GTTCGATGATGAGGCCTGCTGCGGATTGGTTGAGTTTGAGGCGGAGGGCGGCGCGGGCGGCGGTGATGGCTTCGCGGTTGAGGGCTATCTGGGCGGAGATGGCTGCCTTCTGGCTGGCACGTTCTTCCGCCATCGTGAGGAGATGGGCTTCATAATCGTGCAAATCCATCGTTTGGGAGGTGTACGTGCCATCGGTGAAGACGGTGATGAGTGTTACCTGCGGTTCGGACTGATGGTGAAGCTGCATGGTTCATTCTCCTTGACTGTCTAAAGAGGCGTCACGGGCGACGCCCCAGAGTACACGGGCTAATTTGGTGCGGGCGGGGTAAATGCTGGTGTGCTTGTCATAAGCAGCGCGAACGGGCGCAAAGTCTGCACCGAGCGCTGCCAGTGTCCACATATAGAGGGCGGCGCGGGCGGGGCGATAACCCTTACGGGTCGTTTTCGTCTTTTCGCCCGAGCCGCTTTCATGGGTGAGGGGATTGGAGCCAACGGCGGCGACAAATTCATCCTTCTTCAATTCGATGGTTCGACCGTTGGCGGCGACATGGAGGGCGGCAGCCCAGACAACGTTAAAGCCGGGGAGTGTCTTCCAGCGGCGGGTGACGACGGCAAAAGGCGGCTGCTCGATCAGGTGGGCGATTATGGACTCAATGTGTTCACGCTGCGCTTCTGTGCTGTCGTGGTGGCGGATAATCTCGCGGATGGCATGAACGATGGCAGGATTGGCAGGCAGGGGGGCCAGGTCGGCGGCAATGGCGTAAAGGTAGCGTTTGGCGTTGCCGTCCGGATATAGCGGAAATGGTTCGCCGGCGGTGAGGCGCTGCGCGAGTTCCAGCACGGCAAGGGGGCTGATAAAGCCGGTGCGGGCGGCGCGAAGCCATGTTTCGGATTTGCTGAAGGATGGGTAAAGAGAGTAAGCGAGGGCGGCGAGGCGGTTCTTGGCGCGGGTGGTTTCTTTGGTGAGACGGGAATGAATGTTGACATAAGTTCGGAGGGCTTCGACCTGCGACTGCAAGGCGGGCTCGTACAACTTGGCGGCGCGGGGTGGATCGCCTGCGGCAATGTCCTGAGCAATAAGTAAGAGGGCAATTGCGTCGAGGCGGTCGTTCTTGGCATCGGAGAGATGGGCGGCACGGTATGAGGCTGAGAGGGTGTGCGCGACGGAATAAATACGGGCTGAGGGCTGCGCCAAGTGAATAGCAGCAGCAATCGGCGTGAGGGCATGCGCCCCTGTCGGTTCGGCGGCAATGACACAATCGGGGGCGATGAGGCTGCCGAGCCGCTTCCACCAATCGGGAAGCGTCGTGTCGATTTTGACTGTCGGATACATTTTGCGGGGGACGTGGGAATGAATCGGTGGGAAGGCAATCATGATGCTGCCGCGTCCCAAGTCGATTCCAAGTTGAGGGTGCTGCGTGTTCATGGTGGCTGCTCCGTTCTATTGCTTGGCACGTCCCCAAAAGGGGGTGCATTACTACTGCACAGGATGACCGGGTGACGCTGCCCCGAATTTCAGCGCTTTATAATGTCCGCTGTCGCAGAGGTGCGGCGGCTATACATGGCTGGCGCGTGGGGTTGTGTGATTATAGATGCAGCAATACATGGCGTATCCAGATTCACAAGGCGGGTTCAAGGCATGTTGCCGTAGGGCAGCCGCCTGTATCCTGACCTTTAATTGAGCGCGTATTCGGCTATACTAACGTTATCCGACCGTCCAGTTGATGTGTTATGACTCCTACTCAAAATCCACCAACAATGAATAATGTGCGCCCGCGATTCGTTGATATTGTGCAGCAGGTTGCCGAAAGCATCACGCACAGCGTCAATCAGGTGATCGTCGGCAAACGCAACGAGGTGCGTTTGACAGTGCTGGGTTTACTCAGCCAGGGGCATATCCTGATTGAGGATATTCCCGGCGTCGGCAAGACGATGATGGCAAAGGCGCTGGCGCGTTCCATCGGCAGTACGTTCAGCCGTATCCAGTTCACCCCGGATATGCTCCCGTCGGACGTGACGGGCGTATCCTTATTCAACCAGAAAACCCGCGAATTTGAATTCCGCCCTGGACCGATTATGTCTCAGATTGTGCTGGCGGATGAGATCAACCGTGCCACTCCCAAAACGCAGGCGGCGCTGCTCGAAGCAATGGAAGAACATCAGGTCACGGTAGACGGCATCACTTACAGTCTGCAAGAACCGTTCCTGCTTCTGGCGACGCAAAATCCGATAGAGTACGAAGGGACGTTTCCCCTGCCCGAAGCACAGTTGGATCGCTTCATGCTGCGTATCCAGCTTGGCTACCCTACCCCAAGCGAAGAAATCTCTGTCTTATCGTCACAGCAGCGGACGCATCCACTGGCGAACACCTATCAAGTCGCCAGCGCTCAGGATTTGCTTGCGGCGCAAGAAGCGGTCCGCGAAGTCTACGTCGCTGACGAGGTGAAGAAATATATCGTCGATCTCGTGACAGCGACGCGCCAGCATCCCGATGTCTATCTGGGAAGCAGCCCGCGTGGATCGCTCGCCCTGTTTCGCACGGCTCAAGCCCGCGCTGCGATGGCAGGACGCGAATATGTTATCCCGGACGATGTAAAGGCACTGGCGGAAGTGACGCTTGCTCACCGCATCATTATCAACCCCGCTGCCCGCATCAAGGATATTACCTCGCGCATGGTTGTGATGGATGTGCTGTCAGCAACGCCCGTGCCAGGTGCGGCAGCCCGTTCGTAATCAGCCTGTATGCCAAACCGCCGCAACGCTGTTTACTTCTTCATCATCTGCGCTCTTCTGCTGGGGCTGTTTACCGGGAAAGCGTTGTTTTTCAGCCTCGCCTATTTACTCGGCGGGCTGCTCATCATTGCTTTTCTCTGGTCATGGTTCGCGGTTCGCGGCGTTGCCATCAGCCGCAAAACGCGCACAACCCGCGCACAGGTCGGGCGCAACCTTGAAGAAGCCTTCACGATTCGCAACCGCTTCTGGCTGCCGAAACTCTGGCTAGAAGTCCGCGATAGCTCGAACCTGCCCGGTCACAAAGCCAGCCATGTCGTGCCGGCGCTTGGCGGGCGTGGGTCTTACCGATGGTATGTGGATACCCCTTGCATTGTGCGCGGCGCGTTTACGTTGGGACCCATGCGTGTCGTCAGCGGCGATCCATTCGGCTTGTTCAACAACGTCGGCAAGGACGGACGCACATCCCGCCTGATTGTGTATCCGCAAACGCTGCCCATCACCCGCGTTGAACTGCCTGCGGGTATCCTCTCCGGTGGAGAGCCGCGCCGCCAGCGAGCGCAAACAATCACGACCAACGCAGCGGGTGTACGAGAATACGTCTCAGGAGATAGTTTCAACCGTATCCATTGGGCAAGTTCTGCCCGTAAAGACCGCCTGATGGTCAAGGAATTTGAGATTGACCCGCTGGCGGACATCTGGCTGTTTGTGGACTTTTCGGCGCAGTCGCTTGTGGAAGAATCATATCTTAAACGTATCAACGGGGACGGCGCAGTGGTGCCACGCGGCACGGGTATCCCACCGAGCAGTGAGGAATACGCCGTCGTCATTGCGGCGTCACTGGCGAATCACTTCATTGACGCGAAACGCGCACTTGGCTTCACGGCTTATATTCCGCACCGTGAGGTCTATCAGCCAGAACGCGGACACCGCCAACTGCTGCACATTCTGGAGTCTCTCGCCGTCGCCCGCAGTTTAGCGCCCTACTCGCTGGCACAGATGTTGTCACTTGAGACGCCTTACATGACACGCGGGACGACGCTCATCATTATCACGGCATCACTCGATCCGACTTGGATCAGCGAAGCACAAATTTTGTCGAGGCGTGGGGTACGCCCCATTACTGTCCTGCTGGATCCGCCCTCATTTGGCGGTGACGGCAATAGTGAGGAATTTCGCAACATGCTGCGCCTGGCGAAAATTCCTTCCATGTTGATTAAGCGTGGCGACGACTTGACCGCAACCTTAGGGCAGCATCCCATTTAGCCTTCTGACCAACCGAGCATTCATAGCCTTGATGACCGCCGAAATCAACGCCAAATCCAACCGATATCTGTATCTGGCGGTATTCACCAGCGGCATGACGACTCTTGCCGTTGAAATCACCGCGTCACGCCTGCTGGGGAGCGTTTTTGGCACCAGCAATCTCGTCTGGGCAAATGTTATCGGTTTAATGCTGCTTTACCTGACGATTGGCTATTTTCTCGGCGGGCGCTGGGCAGATCGCTCGCCATATTTGAGGACGTTCTACAGCATCCTTGTATGGGGCGCGTTTTTGTGTGCGCTCATCCCGCTGGTTTCCCGTCCCGTGCTGTACGCGGCGGCGAACGCGGTTGCCTCTGCCGAAGCGGGTCTCGCTATCGGTTCATTTCTCGCTGTGCTGATCCTGTTCGCCATTCCAATTACGCTCTTGGGAACCGTTTCGCCATTTGCCATTCGCCTTGCTGTAACCACCATAGAAACAGCGGGCAAAATCAGCGGACGTATTTACGCCATCAGTACGCTCGGTAGCCTCGTCGGTACGTTTATTCCCGCGCTGTTCCTTGTTCCAGAATTAGGAACATTCCGCGTCTTTTTGCTGTTTGCGGGGCTACTGTATGTAGTCGGCTTGATCGGGTTATGGCGCGAACGCGGGGCGCGGGCATTACTTTACCTGTGGATGCCAGTTCTCATTATCGTTTTGTCGGCGCTCGTGTTAGGTGGCGGCTTACGTGCGCCAAATACCAACATGACCCTGCTCCACGAGGACGAAAGCGCTTACAACTTCATTCAGGTTCAGGAAGATCAGGCGGGCAACCGTTATCTGTATCTGAACGAGGGACAGGGCGTCCACAGTCAATGGAATAAAGACGTTATCGGCACGGGTGGGCGAACGTGGGATTTCTTCCTGACTGCACCTTACTTTAACAATCCGCCTTACACGCCACAGGATATGGATTCGCTGGCAATCATCGGCTTGGCGGCTGGCACGATTGCACGACAGCACAGCACCGTTTACGGCGATATTCCAATTGACGGTATCGAGATTGATCCCGCGATTGTGGAAGCGGGAGCGCAGTTTTTCGAGATGAATCGCGACGCCATGCCCAACCTGAACGTGATTGTCGAGGATGGGCGCTATGCGCTGAACCAGCTTGACACGCAGTATGATGTGATCAGCATTGATGCTTACCGCCCACCATACATCCCGTGGCATTTAACGACGGTGGAATTTTTCGAGGAAGTGCGCCATCACCTGACAGAAAACGGCGTGGTTGCTATCAATGTCGGGCGTACCCCTGCAGATCGCCGCCTTGTTGATGCGCTGACGGCGACGCTGCTTGAGGTCTTTCCATCCGTTCACGCTATGGATGTCCCCTATTCGTTCAACACAATTCTGGTAGCGACGGTGCAACCGACGGCTGATGCAAATCTGGCGCGAAATCTGGCGGCGCTGCCTGCGGAGGCTTCCCCACTGCTGCGCGACACGCTGGCGCTGGCGACGAACGCGATTGTGCCAGCGCAGCCGTCAGACACGATTTTCACCGATGATCGCGCCCCCGTCGAAACACTGGTCGATTCATTGGTACTGAACTTTTTGCTCTCCGGCGGCGCGGAACAGCTACAGGCAGGAGGGTGAGCATTGGCGGACTCTGCAGCGTCACTCGCAAACGAAACGCCGCGGAAACACACCTGGCTGACGGGCATTGCCAGTGCCTACCTGACAATCATCTTTCCCGTACTGTTGGTACTGTTGGCAGCTCGCCTCGTCATGACTCCCCTGTTCCTGCAAATCGAGTATCAGCGGGCGGGCTTTCCTGTTGATGTCTACGGCTTTACGACGGCTGACCGACTGCGTTTCGCGCCGTTCGCGGTCAATTATCTGCTGAATGGCGAAGAGATAGCCTATCTCGCTGATATGGAGTTCGACGAAGGCGGAGCGTTGTTTAACGCCCGTGAACTACATCACATGCGGGATGTCAAACAGGTGACACAAATTGCCTTCGCGTTCGGGTTCATCAATGCGATTGTTGCAGTGTTCGTGGCTTACTTCCTTTGCAAGAGAGACGCCCTGCGGCGTACTTTGCAGCGAGGCGCGATACTGACGCTTGGCTTAATCGTTGCCATCGTGATTGGTGCCGTAGTTGCGTGGGATGTCTTTTTCACCGCTTTCCACAACCTGTTTTTCACCAGCGGCACCTGGGTGTTCGCCTATTCCGACACGCTGATCCGCCTGTTTCCAGAGCAGTTCTGGTTTGATGCCGCGATCGTGATCGGGGGAATTGTCGTGGGCAGCGCGGGCATAACGCTTGTACTGACGTGGCTGGCAGGGCGAAGCGCGGATTAAGGCTTGTTAAAGAGGCTTATTCTGCTTTGACAGGTCAGAGACGGAATGATAACCTTAACGCAGCTCGTCACCCATTGAACGAGAACCAAACGCGATCCGCATGAAGTTTTCCCGCGCATATGGAAAGTGGCTTTCACCCGGTATTGGTATCAAGCGCTGGCTGCTCCTCGCCGTGCTTGGTGTCACTGCCCTGTCTTTCGGCGTTGTCTTGATCTTTCTCAGTTTTGTCGCCGTCAATCCAAACCCCATCCCAGAACCGCGTTGGCTGGAGTCTGCCTTTTTGATCGCGCTTGGGATTTCCGCAATCGCATACGGTATTTATCGCTTTGCGCGGGCGCTGCTTGCCCCCTATCGGGTGGATAAGCAGGACACGGTGATTGATGCAGTATATTCATACATTAAGCGACAAAAAGGCATGAAGGTGGTGGCGATTGGCGGCGGCACAGGCTTACCCGCCACGCTCCGCGCTATGAAGCCATACACAAGCAACATCACTGCTGTTGTGACCGTCGCCGATGATGGCGGCAGTTCCGGGCGCCTGCGGCGCGATCTTGGTGTACTTCCGCCGGGCGATCTTCGCAATAACATTGCCGCCCTCGCCGATGATGAAAGCCTGATGACGCAGCTTTTTCAGCATCGCTTTAATGGGGGCGATCTGGGAGGTCATGCCTTCGGCAATCTGTTCATCAGCGCACTCGCCAGCGTTACGGGCAGCCTCGAAACCGCGCTCATCGAGACCGGGCGCGTCCTCAACATTCAGGGGCGTGTTTTTCCCGCAACGCTCGACGATGTGGAACTGGTCGCCCGCGTACAGACCAAGGATGGTACGCGCAATATTCACGGCGAATCAGCGATTACGGCTGCACAGGGAAAAATTGAGGAAATCGGGTTGCAACCGCGTAATGCTGATGCTTTCAGCGGCAGTGTTGACGCGATTATGACAGCGGATGTCGTTGTGCTGGGTCCCGGCAGCCTTTATACCAGTATTCTGCCCAATCTGCTGGTATCCGGCATTCAGGAAGCGCTTCGGGCGACATCTGCACTAAAAATTTATGTGTGCAATATCGCCATGCAGCCGGGCGAAACGGACGGTTATACGGTTGCCGATCATGTCCGCATACTGGAGAAGTACATCGGGCGCGGCGTCTTTCAGCTTGTACTGGCAAATGATCACTACCCGCGTGAAAATGCGGGCAGCAATACCCGTTATGTCATGCCCGCAGCGCAGCAGGATGATATTCTGCAACGTTACACCGTCTGGTATACCGACTTAGTTGACTTTGAGCGTCCATGGCGTCATGATCCGCAAAAGCTGGCGGCAGCGATCCTCCGTCCGTCGCATATCGAAAAGACCATTGTGAGCCAGACAGCGGAACTAGAAATGATTTCATCGTAAATAATCTTGTTCGTAGTGCATCTCAAGTTTTGTTCAACCATCAAGGAGAACTCGAATGGCTATTCGTATCGGCATCAATGGTTTCGGGCGCATTGGACGCCTCGTGCTTCGGGCGCTGCGTGAGCGCTATCCCGGTGAAATTGACGTGGTTGCCTTCAACGATCTGGGCGATCTGGACACAATGGCTCATCTCTTTAAGTACGACTCGACCTATGGCATTTATAAAGGGTCAGTTGAAAAGCGCGATGGATCCCTTGTCATTGACGGGGATGAGCTTAAGGTTCTCTCGCAGAAAGACCCCGCCGCCATCCCCTGGGGTGATCTCGGCTGCGACATTGTGATTGAAAGCACCGGTCGCTTCACTGATCGGGAAGGCGCGGGCAAGCATCTTCAGGGTGGGGCGAAGAAGGTCATCATCAGCGCCCCGGCGAAGGGCGAGGACATCACGATTTGCCTCGGCGTGAATGAAGAGAAATACGATCCCGCCGCGCACAATATTGTCTCCAACGCCTCCTGTACGACGAACTGCCTTGCGCCTGCCGCAAAGGTCGTCTACGAAAACTTCGGCATCAAGCACGCCCTCATGACGACTATCCATGCGTATACCAACGATCAGGTCTTGCAGGATCAGCCGCATAAGGATCTGCGCCGCGCCCGCGCCGCCGCGCAGAGCATCATCCCGACGACGACAGGCGCGGCAAAAGCCGTCGCGCTGGTCATTCCCGAACTGAAGGGCAAGTTTGACGGTCTGGCATTCCGTGTGCCGACGCCTACAGTCTCGATTGTGGATTTCGTCGCCGTGCTGGAAAAACCGACCACGACGCAGGACCTGTTGGCTGCATTTGATGCTGCCGCTGCCGGACGCATGAAGGATATTCTCGACGTATCCTACGAACCGCTGGTGTCAAAGGACTTTCAGGGGAACAGCCATTCCAGCATCGTTGACGCCGAGTCCACGCAGGTCATGGACGGCACGCTGGCGAAGGTCGTCACCTGGTATGACAACGAATGGGGTTATTCCTGCCGCACCGCCGATGTGACCAAGCTGATCGGCAGCAAGCTGTAATCGTCACACAGATCATTCGACCATAAGGGCGCGTTCATTCGCGCCCTTATGTTTTTTCGTCTAACGATTTGAATGAAGGAAACCTCATGAACAAGAAAACGATCCGCGATGTTGATTTACAGGGAAAGCGCGTCCTCGTCCGCGTGGATTTCAACGTCCCGCTGGAGGGCAGCACAATTACCGACGATACCCGTATTCGCGCCGAAGTGCCGAACCTGAAAGCGATACTCGAACAAAAACCGCGCTCGGTCATCCTCATGTCGCATCTGGGTCGGCCTAAAGGGGGTCCCGATCCGAAATATTCGCTTGCGCCCGTCGCTCCGGCACTGGCGGAACAGCTTGGCATGGACGTGGCGTTCTGCCCGGTGACGGTTGGCGATGAAGCGCAAGCCGCCGCAAATGCCCTGCCCGATGGCGGCGTTCTGCTGCTGGAAAACACCCGCTTCTATCCAGGCGAAGAGAAAAATGATGCCGACCTGGCAAAACAGATGGCGGCATTAGGCGATATTTTCGTCAATGATGCCTTCGGCTCGGCACACCGCGCTCACTCGTCAACCGTCGGTGTGACGGAACATTTGCCCTCCGTTGCGGGCTTATTGATGGAAAAGGAGATCAATTATCTCGCCAGCGCGATTGAAAATCCGACCCGCCCGTTCGCCGCGATTCTCGGCGGGGCAAAAGTCTCGGATAAGATCGCTGTTATTGACGCCCTGCTCGACGAGGTGGATATGCTGCTCATCGGCGGCGGCATGGCGAATACGTTCCTCAAGGCAAAAGGCACGGACATTGGCAAGTCACTGGTTGAGGATGACAAGCTCGATACCGCCCGTGAACTCGTCGCAAAAGGCGGCGATAAACTCGTTCTGCCGGTGGATGTGGTTTTAGGTGATAACTTCGCCGACGATGCGAATACACAGATTATAGAAGCGACGGATGCCGTACCGGATGGCTGGGCGATTTACGATATTGGTCCGCGCAGCCTCGAACTGTTCCGAGACAAACTGGTGGACTGCCAGACGATTGTGTGGAACGGACCGATGGGCGTTTTTGAGAAAGCGCCGTTCGCCAATGGGACGAATGCTGTCGCCAAAATCCTTGCGGGACTGACGGAACGCGGCGCAGTGACTATCATTGGCGGCGGCGACTCTGCCGCGGCGGTGGAACAGGCAGGCATTGCGGACAAGATCACGCACATTTCCACCGGCGGCGGCGCAAGCCTGGAAATGCTCGAAGGCACGGCGCTGCCGGGTGTGGTCGCGCTGGCGGATAAATGAGGCATACACGGGCGGGGCAAGCCCCGCCCGTATCTGCTAAAACATAGGCGTCGTCGTGCTCACAGCAGGCGGCGTCAGCCCCACATGTTCATACGCCAGCACGGTTGCTTCACGCCCGCGTGGCGTGCGTTTCAAAAAGCCGAGCTGCATGAGATACGGTTCATACACATCTTCAATCGTGGACTGATCTTCACTGATTGAGGCCGCAAGCGTCGGCAAACCGACAGGTCCGCCGCTGTATTTCTCGATGATCGTCAGCAGCAGGCGGCGGTCTATTTCATCCAGCCCAAGATAGTCTATATCCATCAGTTCGAGGGCTTCTCCGGCAACAGGACCCGTAATCACGCCGCTTGCCCGTGTCTGGGCATAATCGCGCACACGGCGCAGCAGGCGCAGCGAAACACGCGGCGTTCCCCGTGAGCGGCGGGCGATCTCGGTTGTGCCTTCCGGCGTGATTTCAACCTTCATCATGCTGGCAGCACGGCGGATGATATATTCCATTGCCGGCAGATCATAGAAATCAAGGCGAAAACGCGCCCCAAAGCGATCCCGCAGAGGACCCGCCAGCAGCGCTAACTGCGTGGTCGCCCCGATAACCGTGAAGCGCGGCAGATTGATACGGACATTTTTCGCCGACGGACCTTTGCCGATGACAATATCGAGGGCGAAATCTTCCATTGCCGGGTACAGGACTTCCTCAACCGCCCTGCCCAGTCGGTGAATTTCGTCAATAAAGAGAATATCATTCGGCTTCATGTGGGTGAGGATCGCCGCCAGATCGCCCGCCCGTTCAATCGAAGGTCCGGCAGTGATGCGGATATTCACGCCCATCTCATTCGCAATCACATACGCCAGCGATGTTTTGCCTAAACCGGGTGGTCCGTAAAAGAGCGTGTGATCAATTGGTTCGCTGCGGAGTTTTGCCGCCTCAATGATAATTTTGAGATTTTCGCGCACACGATCCTGCCCGACAATATCCTGAAGCGCTTTCGGGCGCAGGGCAATATTGTCGCGGTCATCAGGCTGAGGCTTACCGCTGCTCAACCTTCCATCCCCGGTCATGCACGACTCTCCAATGAGGCATGTTTCGGATAAATGTTCTATTCGCAAGTATAGCCGAAAAGCCGCCTTTTGACAGGGCGAAACGGGGCGCGTACAATGTGGCGCGAGTAGGAGGGCTGCCCCGCCATGAGCCAGGTTCATGTTTCGCCACATCCACTGGTCGCACACAAGTTAACGCTTCTGCGCGATAAGAATACCGATCACCGCAGCTTTCGTGAACTCATGCGTGAGCTGGCGATGCTGCTCTGTTATGAAGCGACCCAGGATATACATGTGTCGCCAAAGACCGTTGAAACGCCGATGGGTCTGGCGCAAGGCGTGAAGGCGGAAGAAACGATTGGACTCGTCCCTGTATTGCGTGCAGGTTTAGGGATGCTCGAAGGGACGATGCAGCTTTTGCCCAATGTGCAGGTCTGGCATATCGGCTTGTACCGTGACGAAGACACGCTGCGCCCGGTGCATTACTACAACCGCCTGCCCCAGCAAACCAGCGTCAACGTTTGCCTTATCCTCGACCCGATGCTGGCAACCGGAGGTTCCGCTGTTGCTACGGTTGAACTGCTGAAAAAGTCCGGCGTCCCACATATCAAATATATTGGTTTGCTGGCTGCACCCGAAGGCGTGGAACGTCTGACCAGTACGCATCCGGATGTCCCCATTCACCTTGCCGCGATTGACGAACGACTCAATGAAATTGGTTACATCGTCCCCGGCCTGGGAGATGCGGGCGACCGTCAGTTCGGCACGTAGGGGAGAGACGGATTCAGCATTTGAACGATACTTTCGCCTTTATCCTCGTCTTCTGCATTGGCTTAAGCGTCTCGCTCATTTTCGTGCCAATTGCAGACAGGTTGGGCAGGCGCTTTAACATCACCACGAAACCCGGCGGACGCAGACTGACGGAAGGCGATTATCGCCGCGTCTCCAAATTAGGCGGGCTGGCGCTGTACTGCGGTTTCATGTGCGCGGTGATTGCCGCACAGTTTCTCCCCGTGCCGCGCTTCGATTCATATGAAATCATCCGTCTAATTGGTCTTCTGGCTGGCGGCACGGTGATTTTCATCGTCGGTATCCTCGACGATATTTACAACTTTTCCTCCTTTCCACAGTTCGTCGGGCAGTTTATCGCGGCGGGCATAGCGATTGCCTTCCTGATTTTCATCGAATATTTCAATAACCCGCTGACGGGTCAGCAAACCGATCGTTTCCCGTATATCGTCACTGTAGCGATAAGCCTGTTCTGGCTCATTTTCATGATGAACACCATGAATTTTCTCGATGGGCTGGACGGCTTGGCGGGTGGCGTCACCTTCATCGCCGGGGCAATGCTGTTCATCAACAGCGCTTTGCGTTTGGAGCCGCCGCAAACCAGCGTGAGCCTGCTGCCACTGGCGCTCATGGGGGCGGCGCTTGGCTTCACGCTCTACAATTTTTATCCAGCCCGTATTTTCATGGGCGGCGGGGCGCAGTATCTCGGCTTTACATTAGGCGCACTCAGCATCATCGGCGGCGCAAAAATGGGAACTATTCTGCTCGTCATGGGCTTGCCGCTGATTGATGTCGTCTGGCAAATCGTGGATCGCCTGATACACGGGCGCAATCCGTTCAGCGGGGATCGCGGTCATCTTCATTTCCGCCTGCTCGATATGGGCTTTACTCAGCGCCAGATCGTCATATTCTACTACCTGTTTTGCACATTTTTCGGGGCGCTCACGCTGATAACCAGCAGCCAGCTTTTCAAGTTTATCGCCTTCGGTGTGCTTGCACTGATTGTGATCGGCACAATTCTTCTGCTCACGCGGCGGGCAAAAGTTCGCGCTCTGAGCAGTTAATTCGCATCACGCTCATCCTCATCTTCAACTTTTTCCGCAACCGGAGTCGTCTCAACCCGTAATGGCGTTGCCGTGATAATGCCTGCGCCCGCCCTGCCCTCGCTGGAAGGTGTGGGCGCAACAATGCCCGGCGGGGCTGCTGGCGGAGCAGTAGAAGCGGGACTGCCTGCTGTGGCTGGCAACGTGAAGTCGGTATCGCGTGACACAGTGGCACCAACTTTGTCCGGCCCACCGGGAGTCGGAAACGGCAGGCTGTAAATCGAAAGCGTCATGTTCGCCCGTTCTGCTGCTTTCGCTGCCGCTTTTTCCGCCTTTTCTTTCTGTTGGGCTTTCTGCGCGATCAGGTCTTTTCGCCGCACTGCCACCAGCTTGCCATGCTGAAACGTCGCGCTGTCCCCCGTAATGCGCTCAATGATCGCTTCGACAATGCCAAGCAGCGCCGTCGCAAAGATATTCATGACAATGACAAAGGCAAGCACCTGTACGAGTGCAACTGCGCCCTGATACAGCGGTCCTGCCAGCGCATAACCTAGAATTGCCTCGCCAACGCCAAGCGCATAGAGTATCAGGATGAAAATGCCAATGCCGACCAGCATGATCTTCCAGCCGCGCAGAAATTTCCAGTCATGCGGGAACATACTGTTGGCAATCGTGAACGCGATGTAGACCCACAACCAGAAGCCGGGTGCCGTGGTGAGGTTCGTGACCGTCTGTGGCAAGCCCTCCAGACCAAGCTGATTGAATGGTAGCAGCGCCGTGTCCAGTTTTAGCGCCTGATTTGCAATGATCCACAGCGCAAAAATGCCTACCGCCAGCGGTGCAAGCGCGATAAATGCCGCCTGGAAACGGCTGACATTTTTCGCCGTTTTGACGAAATCGAGCTTGAGTTCGGCAATTTCCTGCTGGTCAGGGATACGAATGCTTGTATCAGCGCGAACATTGGCGATCGTTGCCGCCATCCAGATAGATAGTTCGTTGATGAATTCGCCGGGCAGGAAAAACAGATAATAAATGATGGTGGTGGTCAGAAAGTTTTTCGTGACCAGCCACCCAACCTTAAAAATGTGCTGATGCAACCAGCGTTCAAGCCAGCGCACCACGTACAACAGCACAATTGCTGCTATCCAGGGCGCGGCGATAGTCCCAAAATCCAGAGACGTTACCCTTTCGTCTCAGCGGCGATCTGCACGAGCGAGACAAAATCATCCGCGATCAATGCCGCGCCGCCCACAAGCGCTCCATCAATGTGCGGCTGACTCATATACTCACGCATATTCGATGGCTTGACACTGCCGCCATATTGAATACGCAGCCCATCTGCCACGGTTGCGCCATACAGCGACTCGACGGTGCCACGGATCGCACCGATAATATCATTCGCAAATTCAGCGGACGCGCTTTTCCCGCTGCCAATCGCCCAGATTGGCTCATAGGCAATCACAATTTGCTGCATCTGCACTGCGCTGATGTCCTTCAAGCCTGCGCGAATCTGGCTCTCGACATGCGCCACCGTACCGCCCGCTTCATTCACAGCAAGATTTTCTCCGCAGGCGAGAATCGGTTTTAATCCGTATTGCAACAGCAGCTTCGCTTTGGCGTTGATGTCATCATCCGACTCGCTAAGATACTCCCGACATTCGGAATGCCCGATGATCACATACTCCGCCAAACCAACCAGCATGTTCGCGGCGATCTGCGAGGTGTATGCGCCTTTCTCTTTCGCGCTGACATTCTGAGCGCCAACCTTGATTGACGTCCCCTGCAAGACATTGGCAACACCAGCCAGCGCAACATACGTCGGGCAAAGGACGCGTTCCACGCCGGTATAAGTCGCCAGGCGCGGCGCGAGATCGCGGGCAAACGCAACGGACTCGTCTACTGTCATATTCATTTTCCAGTTACCCGCAATGATCGGGGTACGCATGTTCTTCTCCTGTTATAAACGTGATAGCGTCGGCAGAGATGATACCCTGTTCAACCGATCAATCTATGCGTTCGGCTATCGCGTATTTATCTTTATCTGGATTATAATCGCCCCGTAGTTCGCTCACAACGAGATCGCAGGGGAAATGGATTTACAGCAGGTTGGGCGCTTTGTCATCATTATCGGTGTCAGCGTCGTCATTTTAGGTGTCGTGCTGATTGTGCTGGGAAGTTCGGGATTCTTCACCAACCTGTTCAGCGCTGGCACAATTCGCATTGAGGGCAGCAATATCACCTGCCTGATCCCGATTGTCGCATCTATCCTGCTGAGTATCATCCTAACCGTCATTCTGAACATTGTCATTCGGTTTCTGAACAAGTGAACCTTTCCGATTTTGATTACGATCTTCCGCCTGAATTTATTGCCCAGACCCCTGCCGAACCCCGCGATAGCTCGCGGTTGCTTCATCTGAACCGCCGCACGGGGGAGATTGCTCACCATCATTTCTACGATATAGAGGGGATGTTGCAGGCGGGCGATGTGCTGGTGCTGAACAATACGCGCGTCATTCCCGCACGGCTCAACGCAAGAAAAGCAGCGACAGGCGGCGCCGCGGAAATTCTGCTGCTGCATAAACTGGATGAGCGCCGCTGGCAGGTACTAATCGGCGGGCGCGGAATAAGGGTCGGCTCACGTCTAACCATCTCGGATAACCTGTACGCTGATGTGATGGAAGCCCTCGAAGAAGCCGAGCGAATCGTCGAATTCAACCAGCCGATAGACAGCCACCTGACCACTATCGGGGAATTGCCGCTGCCGCCATATATTCACACCCCTCTGACTGACAGCGAACGCTACCAGACTGTGTACAGCCAACAGGAAGGCTCTGCCGCCGCGCCGACAGCCGGGCTGCATTTCACGCCTGAACTTCTGGCACGACTACGCGAAAAAGGCATAATGTTTGCCTACTGTACCCTGCATATCGGGCTTGGCACATTTCAACTCGTCAAAACGGAAAACATCCTCAATCATCATATGCACAGCGAACGCGCCGTACTGCTGGAGCAGGATGCGCGGCTGATCAATCAGGCAAAACTGGCGGGCGGGCGGATTATTGCCGTTGGCACAACCGCAGCGCGAACTCTCGAAACGGCGGGCATTTTAAGCGAGGGCGGCGATCCTGCAAGACCTGCCGAGACCATCGAGGCTTGCCCCTGGCGTCCGGTGGTTGCCTTTGAGCGCGAGACGAACTTATTCATCTATCCCGGCTACCGCTGGCGCGTGCTGGACGCCATGATCACGAATTTTCACCTGCCGAAATCCACGCTTCTGATGATGATCAGTAGTTTTGCCGGGCGAGCGCACGTTCTCAGTGCTTATGAAATCGCCAAACGCGAGGGCTACCGGTTCTTCTCATTTGGCGATGCGATGTTCATCAGTTAACAGCAATTTGCGGATTGACTTCTTTGCCTGATAAACCTAGAATTTGCGGTTCTTATGCTTGTCAATGAAAACGTTCGTTGACCAGTTTTCCCCGTTACTGGGCAGTTTGTAATCTGCGCCAGTGACGGAAATAAGCGAAGATTGGAGTGAAATTCGCATGTACGCCATTATCCGCACTGGCAATCGCCAGTATCGCGCCGAAGTGGGCAAGATTCTCGATGTCGAGCGCCTGCCCCACGCCGTCAATGACGTGATTGACATCAGTGATGTTCTGCTTGTCGAAAGCGGCGAAACAACCGTCGTTGGCACACCTAACGTAGATGGCGCTGTCGTAAAGGCGACGGTGGTCGATCAGTATCGCGGCGATAAAATCCTCGTGTTCAAGTATCGCCAGCGCACCAAGTTCCGCCGCAAGCGCGGTCATCGTCAGTATTATACCCGTATTCGCATTGATGCGATTACCGTTTAGTCGAATAGACGTGGGAGTTTTCTAAACATGGCTCACAAAAAAGGCGGCGGCTCCAGCCGCAACGGGCGTGACAGCAACTCACAGCGCCTTGGCGTTAAGAAATTTGGCAGCGAACATGTCGTTCCGGGCAATATCATCGTTCGCCAGCGTGGAACCCAATTCCACCCCGGTCTGAACGTGGATATGGGTAAGGATTACACGATATTCGCCGTCAAGGAAGGGTACGTTGTATTTGAATACGCCCCCGGCAAGAACGGGCGCAAACAGATCAGCGTATATCCTGAAAACCCATCCGTAAAGACTCCTAATTAACCCAACGTGTTCTCAGTACCATGCAGCAGCAGGCTGGATGGACACTGGAGAGGAAAATGATGAAAACTGATCTGCACCCCACCTGGTATCCTGCGGCAACTGTTACCTGTGCCTGTGGCAAATCCTGGACAACCGGGGCAACTGTTCCCAGTATCCGCACGGATATTTGCTCAAACTGCCACCCGTTCTATACCGGTGAACAGCGCATTGTTGACACCGAAGGTCAGGTGGATCGATTCTACAAGCGTCTTCAAATCCGCGACGCCAAGCGCGTTGAAGCGGAAGAACGTGTCGCTGCCAGAACACCGATGAACGCGCCATTGAGCGAGTTTGAACTGAACAAACGCCATGTGAATATCCTCGCCGACGCGGGGATCAACAATGCCGGCGAATTTATTTCCCGGCTCGAAGCGGGTGGCGACGCCGGTATGCTCGAAATTCCGGGCATGGGTCGCAAGGTACTGGCAGACCTCAAACGTGCCTTGCGTAGTCGCGGGTATGAACTTCCCGAAGCCGAAGAAGCCGCCGAAGCAGCGGAATAACTTCACCTATCGTCATGAGAAAAGGCAGACACGGTTATCATGTCTGCCTTTCTTTTTGCGTTGCAGCTGAAATACTTCTTGTTGTTGAGAGGCAAGCATGATTCATCATACAGGTCGGCTTGAAGTCGTGTGCGGCAGCATGTTTTGTGGCAAAACCGAAGAACTGATCCGCCGTGTACGCCGCGCCCTGATCGCCCGCCAAACGGTGCAGGTCTTTAAGCCGAGTATTGATGACCGATACGGCGTGGATGAAATTACGACGCACAATGGCGAGCGCATCAAAGCGCTGCCCGTTCGCCGCGCCGCCGAGATTCTCGACGCGCTCAACCACGATACGACGGTGATCGCCATTGATGAGACGCAGTTCTTTGACGAAGGTATCCTCAATGTCGTTGATGAGCTGATCGGGCGCGGAATGCGTGTCATATGTGCAGGTCTTGATATGGATTTTCGCGGCGAGCCATTCGGCGCCCTGCCCCATCTCCTCGCCCGTGCGGAAGATGTGACCAAACTTCATGCGATTTGCGTTGTCTGCGGTGAGCAAGCCAGTTTCACACAACGCCTCGTCAATGGGCAGCCCGCCAATTATCACGACCCAATCGTTTTGATCGGCGCTGCTGAAAAATATGAAGCCCGCTGCCGTCAGCATCATCTCGTACCGCGCACGGACGACTGATTTCTGATTTCCAAATTACTTTGCAACGCTAAATAAATCGTGTACAATGATCTCCAGTCGAAAGATGTGGAGGATGTATCATGGGTGTTGCCAGTGCAAGTCTTGGTTCGGCATCCGTCGTGCAGTCGAAGCCCCAATCGCAGTTGTGGCTTCACAGCCGTAAATGGGATTTGATGTTCATTTCGTTGAGCGTCATTCTTGTTCCACTGCCGTATCTGGTCTACCTCTTTGCCGTAAATATGGGGGTTGACCCTGATGTAAGCCGCAACGCAATCAATGGTTTTGTCGCCATCGCTATTGGCGGTCCGCACATGATGTCCACGTTCCTGAGAACGGGCTTTGATAAGAACTTCAAGAAAAGCTATCCGATGCTGATACGCTCATCGGTCATCATACCCATCATCGTCGTCTCACTGGCGTTTCTTAACCTCAACTTGCTGCTGACGATTTTCTTCTTCTGGGCTTCGATGCATGTCCTTCATCAGGTTACGTATATCACCGAGCTTTACAATCACAAAGAGCACACGTTTGTGCGCAAAGGCTCTGCGGTAACACCGATAGCACGGATCATAGACTACGGAGTCATCCTCACCTGCCTGTTCCCGTTCGCGGCGCTCAAGATCAGCCAGGGGTCGTTCGATGTCGGCACAAACGACCTTACGTCGGTCATCCCCGAATTTTTCCAGGCGGGATGGTTCTTCTATTTCATGACGGGCGTTTTCCTGCTCGCGCTTGGTGCGTTTATCGTCAAATCCATCCGCGAATATCGTGGTGGCTACCTCAACTGGCCCAAGACTATTTTCATCATGCTGACAGTGGCGATTGCCTTCACCATCCCTTCGCTGCCCAATCTCGATACGGCATTTCAGGGGTTAAATACCTGGCACTCGTTCCAGTATCTTGCGATCACGTTCTACATTATCAGTATTCGCCATATGCGCGGCGATTTACAATCCTCAGCGCCGATGGTAGACCGTTTCAGCAAGCATGGTTCAAAAGGGCTGTTCATCCTCAGCACGATGATGCTGGTCGGTTCAGCGGTGGTCTTCCTCGGCGTCTATGCGATCGCTCCGATTATTCGTCCGGGCATTGATGGAAACCAGCATTTCGATATTGCCTACTACACCGCTATCCTGTCATTCCTGTGGATTCACTATTATCACGATCACTTCCTGTTCACCAATTTTGAAGCCCTGGATGATGCGGTGTATACAGAAAAACCCGCGTAATTCACACATTTTAACGGTATCATAGAGGCGTTCGGTACTGCCCGTTCTCCTCTGAAAATTCGTCTCAAACGAGGTAAGGCGCGTGCCTTACCTCGTTATTTTTCCCACAGGACGATATGACCCATGCGCGGTGAACTGTTCGCGGTAGACCTTGAAACCACCGGTTTTGACTCGGTTCAGGATGAAATTATCGAAATTGGTGCGGTGCGGATGATTGACGGCGAGATTGTTGACTCGTTTTCAACGTTCGTGAATCCGAAGCGCTCGATCCCGCAGCCTGTGACACTGCTCACCGGAATACGGGATCAGGATGTGAGCAATGCACCCGATTTGCGCGATGTGCTGCCAGAGCTACAAAAATTCGTCGGGTCATCCGCGTGGATCGCGCACAATATCAGCTTCGATGCGAGTTTTTTGAATAAACGTGGCGCGTTGCTTGACAATCCACGCATTGATACGTATGAACTCGCCTCGATCCTGCTTCCGAATGCGCCGCGCTACAGTCTGGGCAGCCTGACGGCGCAGTTCGGCGCGGATATTGGCTCGGCGCATCGCGCACTGGATGATGCCCGCGCCAGCGCAATCGTCTACTGGGAACTGTGGGGGCTGGTACAAAAACTCCCCGCGCATGTGATTGCCGAAGTCCTGTTCTTCGCAAGTGATCTCAGGTGGGATGGTCGGCTTGTTTTTGAAGAAGCACTCCGTGAAAAAAGCATCAGTCGCGGTGAGATTGCCCGCGAACTCCTGTTTTCGCCCGATATGTCTCAGCACACCGGGTTTGCAGATGGCGGCGGTCAGACGCCATTAGAAATTGATCGTGTGACGGATGTGTTCAGCCCGAAGGGGCCGCTGGCACAGCTCTTTGAAGGGTATGAAGCTCGTCCGGGGCAGGCAAAGATGGCGAGTGCGGTGGCGCACGCATTCAACGAAAGTAAGGCGCTCATGGTTGAAGCAGGCACAGGCACGGGCAAATCCCTTGCCTATCTGACCCCTGCTCTGCTCTGGGCGCTGCAAAACCAGCAGCGCGTCGTCATTTCTACCAACACGATCAACTTGCAGGAACAGCTTCTCAACAGGGACATCCCACAGTTGAAGGCGGCGCTGGGGCTGTCATTCAGCGCGGCACTGCTCAAGGGCAGAGGAAATTACCTGTGTCCGCGTCGGTTTGAATTCACGCGCCGCCGCCACGTAGCTACCGCCGAAGAGCTGCGCGTACTGGCGAAGGTGTTAATCGCAGCGCAAACGGACTGGAATGGGGATCGCGGAGAGATTTCACTTCGCAATGATGAGGAAAGTGCGTGGCAGCGTCTGAGTGCGGCTGACGAAATCTGCGCTGAAACGCAGTGCGAAACCCGTATGAACGGGCGCTGCCCATTCTTCAAGGCGCGGCGGGTGGCGGAAGGCGCTCACCTACTTGTCGTCAACCACGCGCTGCTCATTTCGGATGCGCTCTCAGAGAACATGGTCCTGCCTGATTATGACTATCTGATTATTGATGAGGCGCACCAGCTTGAAGACGCCATAACGAATGGGTTATCCGTTCATATTGATGAGGGTAGTTTACGCGGGCAGCTTGCGGTACTGGGCGGCGTGAGTCCGCGTCGTGGCTTGCTTGGGCTGATTGCGGACAGCGTTGAGCCTGTGCTTTCGCTCAAGGCGAACCAGCGCTTCCAGACCTTCGCGGGGGATATTGGCGATGCCGTAACCGCCATGAATGTCCATATCACGACGTTGTTCAAGGAGCTGCGGGCATTCGCGCATGACCAGAAGGCGCAGCCTATCGGCGAACAGACTACTCAGCTTCGCGTCGCTGAAAGCCACCGCACCGCCCCCCACTTCACCGCCGCACAAAACGTCTGGAATGTGCTTGATGAGTTCTTTCAGGGTATCGCTGAGGGAATGAGTGATCTCGGCGCGGCATTGGCGAGTCTGGATGGCAGCGCGATCCCCAATTTCGATGATCTGGTGAGTGCGGCAGGCGCTACAGCACGGCGGCTGTCTGACCTGCGATTGGCGCTCCATCAGTTTCTCGTTCAGCCCACCGCGAATGATATTTGCTGGCTCACCATTTCTCAGGATAAATCGTTTGTTTCGCTTAATCGAGCGCCCCTCCACGTCGGCAGTTATGTGAAAGACCTGCTGCTTGATCAGAAAGAGTCTGTCGTACTCACCAGCGCCACGCTGCAAATTGACGGGAATTTCGCTTATTTGCAGGAACGTCTGGGCGCTGAAGGAATCAGGACGCTGGATGTCGGTTCACCGTTTGATTTTCCAGATTCGGTCATGCTTTATCTGCCCAACGACCTGCCCGATCCATCGGATAAGGGGCGCTATCAGTCCGCTGTGGAGCGCGGCATTATCGAACTGTCGGCAGCGCTGCACGGGCGCACGATGGTATTGTTCACCAGTTACGCGCAGCTTAGGCAAACGTCAGCGGCGATAGCGCCTCGCTTGCAGCTTGGCGGCATAGAAGTGTTTGATCAAAGTGATGGCAGCAGCCGCCAGACCTTGCTTGACGGCTTTAGAAATACCAGGAGCGCTGTCTTGCTGGCAACTCGCAGTTTCTGGGAAGGGGTAGATATTCCCGGTGAATCCCTTAGCGCGTTGGTTATCGTCCGCCTGCCGTTCGCTGTTCCGAATGATCCGATTGTGCAGGCGCGTTCGGAAACATACCCCGACTCATTCCAGAATTATTCGCTGCCTGACGCGATCCTGCGCTTCCGCCAGGGGTTTGGTCGCCTGATCCGATCACAAACAGATCGCGGGGTGGTTGTCGTTCTGGATAACCGCCTGCTCACAAAGGCATATGGCGGACAGTTTATTGACGCGCTGCCCTCCCCCACATTGCAGACGGGCGCGTTGAGCCAACTACCAGAGGCAGCAAAAGCGTGGCTAAAGCTAACCCTCTCGTAACCACACACTAGCCTCATTTAGATTGTATGGGCGTGAAACTATGTTAGGATAGCAGATAAGAGGAGAACACGCGGATAATGCGAACACCAGCAGGTAAAGAATGCCGTCACTATTATGAAGACTTTAATCGCGGGCGGAATGTACAGGAGTGTCGCCTCGTTCAGGTCACGACGGGCGAGTCTTTGCCGTGGAAGCCGAAGGACTGCGCGAAATGCCCTGTACCGGACATCCTCCATGCCAACAGCAGCGCGGACCTTGAACTCAACGTGCAGATTAAACCCGTCGTGCTGGGTCTGGGGCGGCAATTAGTCGTCACGGCAAACTGCCTGAAACATCGTGTCCTGATAGAGGATCCGTTCATCGGCTGCCCGAAATGCAATGCCGAACGTCCCGGTCTTGACCAGTTCATCCGCGCTCTGGAACAGGATGACTCTCCATAACCGCCATGAGTCGCCAATGATGATGACGATGCAGACCACATTTGACAGCCGCACCTTATACCCGCTTGCGCTAACCTATCAGGTTGGAGCGCTGGTGTGTGACGAAACGCCCGGCTGGTTTGTGGAAATCGCCCGTGACTGTGGCTGGCAGCCGATCAAGAGTAAACTATCGAAGCGCTCTAACCCGCGTTCGTCGCTGGAGTCGGCTGACGCGCTCGTCGGCTGGTCAACCAAAGGTATCGCCCGTCGTTTCGCACAAATACGGGCAAGCAACCCCACACATCGTCCGGTACTGGTTATGATCGGTCATGAATATTCGCACTTAGCGGATGAGAGTGACGTTTTCGTCACACCGAACAGTGATCAACTCTACCACGCACTCACAAGAACACTTACAGTGCATCGTGAAGCGCGGAGTGCCAGCGAAACTGTGGACGCGCTTCGCCTGGAAAACGAACACTTGCAGCAGCAAATTCACGATTACGAACAGAGCAGCGAGGAACTGCTGATTCTAAAAGAAGCAATGGTGAGCAATATCGCCCATGAACTGCGAACGCCAATGCTGCAAATCAAAGCAGCGGTCTCACAACTGGTCGAGCGCGTCAAAGACCCGCAGCATCAGACGATTATTGAACACTCCGTTCGCGCCACTGAGCGCCTCGAAGGCGTCATCCATAATATTACGATGCTGGCGGATGAACTGGATATTCGCCCTGATCTGATGATCGCCCAGGATGTACTTGAACTGGTCATGCGCGACAGGCGACGCGGTTGGGAAAGCCGAAAGACGCTGGAACGCCTGCGCTTTCAGATTGACGAACAGCGCTTCATTACCGAAGGCGATCCCAAAGCACTGAGTAACGCCTTGCAGCAGTTAATTGATAACGCGCTCAAGTTTAGCGATAAGGACTCGCCGATTGAGATTGAACTATTTCGCCATGAAGATCGGGTGTATTTTTCCGTGCGCGATTACGGCGTTGGGATAGCCCCCGACCAAATCGAGCGTATCTTCGAGCCGTTTTATCAAATTGACGGCAGCAGTACGCGCAGCTATGGTGGAACGGGCATTGGTTTGGCACTGGTGCGCCTGATTCTGGAAAAGCACAACACACATATCAGCGTCCAGAGCATCCCCCAACAGGGCAGTATTTTTACCTTCAGCTTGCCTATCATCAGGTAAGTATTTCCCTAATTCCATCGTCTGTTTCGTTGACTTGCAAACTCATTTTGTGTACAATAATTCATAACATTTAGATTGTTCTGAACGTCACAAGCGTTCGGAGTACGGCGGGACAGGATACTCAACATGACGTTCCAAGCCCCAGAGTTAAATGCTATTCCCACGCAGCAAGGCGATCTTGACGATGAACTTAGCCTCGCGTTGCAGGCAGTTGAACAACGAATGTTCGATGTGGTGGATAGTCAGGTTGATGTGCTGCGCGACGCCAGCCGCCATATTATCAGCGCAGGTGGCAAACGAATTCGCCCACGTCTCGCGTTATTGAGCTACGCGGCGCTAGGCGGCACACAGTTTGACGACGTGATTGCCGTCGCTGCCGCGCTCGAACTCCTTCATACCGCCAGCGTCGTACATGACGACATCAATGATCATGGCGTACTGCGGCGCGGTCGTCCATCGGTGAACGCCCTTTGGGGGCGTACCTTCGCCCTGCTCACCGGGGATTACATCTTTACGAAAGTGTATGAACTGGTCGCGCCACTAGGCAGCGAGATGAATATCGTCCTTGCTCAGGCAACGACAGCACTGGTTGAAGGCGAAACATTGCAAGCCGCCGCTGTGAAAAATCGCCAGTTCACCCGCGAGGTCTATTACCGCATTATCGGGCTTAAAACAGCAGAACTTTTCCGCGCCGCAACGCTGCTTGGCGCACGAGCAGCCGGCGCGACCGATTCAGAAACGGATGCGCTTGCTGAATATGGCTTCAATATCGGTCTCGCCTTCCAGATCATTGACGACGTATTGGATGTGGTTGGTTCACCCGAGCAGCTAGGCAAGACCAGCGGTATAGATATTGAACAGGGGCGCGGATTTGCCAGTGCCTACGAGACAAAGCCCGCCACGAACGGACATACCATCGAGGCGGCGGATCCAATGGTTTCGATCCGTGAGCATGTGTTGAATGGCGACGCGCTGCGCGAGGCATATCATCAGGCGCACCATTTTGTGCAAACCGCGCTCGATCAAATCCGTTTCCTGCCAGACTCGCCTGCCAAAGATGAACTGTTCGCGCTGGCAAACAGCGTGATCGAGCGTTCTGCCTAAGCACAAATTTCCACCCATCAGGAGAAGAGGCGGGATTAAACCCGCTTCTTTTGTTTTCACGCGCTATAATCTTCACCGTATTGATTTCGTGTGCACAGGTAAAAAGCGCGTGTACAAGGTGGTTTCCGTTACACTGATGCGCGATATTGAAGCGGCGGCAGAAGCGGCAGGCTTGCCTTCCTCTATGCTGATGGAGAACGCCGGACGCGCCACCGCAGAGCGTGTCAAACAACTGCTGGCTCAACAGGATGGTGCGGATACCAAAGTCACTGTGCTTGTGGGTCCGGGCAATAATGGCGGGGATGCGCTCGTCGCCGGAAGGTTTCTGGCAGAGGAAACGACGGCGCAAGTTCGCTTTTACTTCTACAAGCCGCGTGATGAGAATGATGCCCTATTTCAAGCGGTAAAGAATCTGGGCGTGTTTATGGCGGATGCTAAATCCGATCAGCGTTATCGTGTGCTTGTGAACCTTGTCGCCAGCGCAACCTTCATTCTGGATGGCTTGTTTGGGATCGGCGTTCGGCTACCGCTGCGAGATGACGCTGCAAAGCTCCTTCGAGCGATTAAACAGGGCTTGAACGAAGGCAGTGATCAGCAAAATGACGGCGTTTCATGCTTATATCGCCCTGTCCACAATGAATCTACCTCGCCAATTCGCCCGTATGTGCTGGCGCTGGATTGCCCAAGCGGTCTTAACTGCGATACCGGCGAACTCGACAGTAACACCATCTATGCGGATGAAACCATCACATATATCGCGGCGAAACCTGGTTTATTCCAGTTTCCCGGCGCGGCTGCCGTTGGCAAGCTGACGTTATCCTCGCTCGGTGTCCCCGCGAATTCACCAGTCTTGAAAGATGTTTCCGCCTTTGTCGCTGGTGGAAGCGAAGTTCAGGGTGCCCTTCCCTCACGCCCACTGAACAGTAATAAAGGGACATTTGGCAAAGCCCTGATCATCGGCGGAAGCGCGAACTATCTTGGAGCGCCTGCGCTTGCGGCGACAGCGGCATACCGCTCAGGTGCGGGTCTGGTCAGTATTGGAGCGCCCTCTTCCATTGTCCCCGTCATCGCCAGCGGAATCCCGGAAGCGACATGGCTCATGCTGCCGCACGAACTCGGACTCCTCACGGCGGATGCTGCCGCCTTGATCCGTGATGCGGCTGCGAGGTATCAGTCCATGCTCATCGGGGTTGGCATGGGCAATGAGAAAGAAACTCGTGACTTTCTGATGACCTTATTAAAGAGTGATAAGGCACCCAAACCCCGAAGCGGCATTGGCTTTACGTCTGCTAGCACTTCAGAAACCAACAGTGAAGATAAAGGCAAGCTGCCGCCGCTGGTGCTGGATGCGGATGCGCTGAATATTCTGAGCCAGTTAGAGCGCTGGTGGGAGCAGCTTCCACCGAACACCATTATCACGCCACATCCCGGCGAAATGGGGCGTCTCGCGGGCATATCAACGGACGCCGTTCAGACCAGTCGGCTTGCGATAGCGCAGGAAAAAGCCCGCCTGTGGAATGTCGTCCTCGTGCTGAAAGGCGCTCACACCATCGTTGCCTCACCTGAAGGCGATACCGCAATACTACCGTTCAAGATTTCTTCCCTGGCAAAAGCGGGAACAGGGGATGTACTGGCTGGCGTCATTACGGGTTTGCTGGCACAAGGCTTGACGCCTTTTGCTGCCGCGTGGTCAGGAGCATACCTGCACGGCTTGGCGGGGGAACTTGCAGCCGAGCAACTCGGCGAACGCGCTGTCGTGGCTACTGATGTGATCGAGGCGCTGGCGCGGGCATTTCGCAGTTTAGGTTAATTTATCGCGCTGCGCTCTGGCGCTGACGGGCTGCGGCTTTGCCGGCTTCGAGGCTATCCGCGAGTGGATCCGCTTCGACACGCTCGCGTACCTGTCGCCCGGTTTGTGTGACCTTATCCCGAATTTGTTGGCGCAGTTCCCTGCCGCTAACAGGCGCTTTGAACAGCGCCAGTGCCGCGCCGATTATAAACCCAATCGTCAATCCGATGATCAGCGCTTCCCAGTCTAGCGGCGGCGCATTGCGTGGGCTATTCGTCACCATCTGCCCCATTTCGCTCCGTTTCTTCCTCGCGGCTGTAGCGAATCGCACGGCGAATACCGAACAAGTCACCAACGACAGACGATACTCCCGCAGCAAATGAACTCGCGGAAATAAACGGCGACGTAACATTTTTCGTCACAAATTTTACCGTGCTGTTCGCCGTCTGGATAGTATCCTGCGTATTTTCGAGAATCGGCGCGACCTCGTTTTGGAGGAGATTGATCAGTTGGGCAAGCTGCAAAATCAGAATGCACAAGGCGATAACGACAAGAATTCCCTCCAGTGCAAGGAAGATGATCATCATATCGCGCAGCATCCGTATCATTTCGGCGGTCTGAACAATATTGTTGGTCGCAAGTAGGATGGCGACGACAAAAATCAGAACCATGACGCCGATCAGAGAGCCAGCGGTGATGATGATAATGCGTTTCAGTCCCAACCCGCCCTTCTTGGTTTCCGGCGGCGGGGGGAGGGTGCTATCCGTTGACGCAGCCATGCTTCTCCTTAATGGCAGTAGTTAGACGGGTTTCCGTTTGCGTGTACGGCGAGTTGTTAAGACGATGACTACGGTGATAGCGATCAGCGACCCGGCAACAGCGGGCAGCACTTTTAATACGCCAAACGAAAAGATGTTTACCTGAAAGAGTACACCAGCGATTTGTCCGAGTGCAAATCCAACCCACCCAGCGATCAATAGGGTAGCCAGGCGTTTTGCATCTCCCCCAACCAGCAAATGCGCCCCGGCTCCAAGCAATGTGGAAATGATAAACGCCAGGGTTAATGCGGGAACTGTCACCGCTTGGCTGACTCCGTTTGGCACATAACCGCCCATTCAGGTGGGGAAAATTGTAGCACGATCAGGGAAGTTTTGAAACGTTCCCAAAACATAGGTACAATTCGGATATGGCTACTGTAGATCAACGCATCCTAATCCCCGTTTCGCAAGAAGTCGTGTGGAAGTATCTAAGCGACTTGAGCAACAATCCGCAGTGGCAGGTGGATTGCAAGGCGGTAGCATTTCTATCGTCAAAGCGAGACGGCAAAGGAACGCGCATACGTTGGGCAAATGAAAAAAGTCAGGACGTAATTCTTGAAATTCTCTCCTGGTACAACGGACTAGGTTATGAATACACCTATGTAGATGGGTCTCCATATAAATCCAGCAAGGGACGTATCCGCCTTCAGGAAATACCTGAGGGAACGATTGTGCAGTGGACATTTGAATTCGAGCTAAAGGGTGTACTCGGTCGTGGTGGCAGCCGCCAGATTGAAAACACCATGACTGCCAGCCTGAAAAATCTTTATCGCAAGGTGAAAGACTTCAGCAAGCAGGAAGGGGTTCAGGCGAAGTCCCTGATGCAGGAAGCGCCGGGCGTCGAGGAACGGTTTAGCTACACGCCGCGCCACACACCTGCTTTTGACGAGAAGCATCCGCCGACGCCGTTACCGGGCATGACGCCGCTTGTGCCTGTGGCTACAAAACCGCCCACGCC
>Ga0224722_1000314_pt1 | contig 28799 bp, 21 predicted proteins | sample Balambano_FR1_Me_FD_161646 | JGI IMG/M metagenome (GOLD analysis project Ga0224722, IMG submission 161646) | Freshwater sediment microbial communities from Lake Towuti, South Sulawesi, Indonesia - Balambano_FR1_MetaG | ecosystem: Environmental > Aquatic > Freshwater > Lake > Sediment | place... | reverse complement strand
CCTTAACCCACCCAAACGGCTCTCCCACCATATCAATGCCGGGTAATTGCGCGCGGTGGCTGGCTCCTGTTAACACCGGGGTTGCATTCAGTTGCGCCGCCACAATTCTAGCCAAGCGATCGGCACCACCCTGATGGCCACCACACAACGGAATCACAAATTGGCCTGCCTCATCCAGGACAAGCACAGCCGGGTCGGTAGATTTATCTGTTAACAATGGCGCAATCAGTCGCGTCACGGCCCCAGTCGCCAGACAAAAGACCAAACTCCGATGGCTGCTCCACAATGTTGCCACGTGCTCTTTCAGCGCTCCCGCATAGGCTTGAGCAGTGGGAACATCAGCGGCGATCGCTTCTGGCACCCAGAGTGAAACAGCGTGAGCTTGCACAAGCGGCTGGAGTTGTTGGGCCCCAATGGTGGTCGTGGCGATCGCGGCGATCGGCTGAAAAGTCTCTAGCAAGGAATCCAAATGAATAGACAACGCTTCCCATCCTGCCATGCTCTGTGAATTACAGCAGATGTTCTTAAATCCTTATTAAAACACATAATCTTTATCGACTTTCCGTAATAAGATCAAAGATCGAGTGAGCATGCACTCCCATTCCCGTGGTTGATGCTTGCTGGTTTCGGATGAAGGAGCTTTTTATGTCAATTGCAAATAACGTCACAGACCTGATTGGCAAAACCCCAGTTGTGCGCTTAAATCGCATTCCGCAAGCAGAGGGGTGCGTGGCTCAGGTGGTCGCGAAGTTGGAGGGCATGAATCCGGCGGCATCGGTCAAAGATCGCATTGGGGTCAGCATGATTCAAACGGCGGAAGATGAGGGTTTGATTGCGCCTGGAAAAACTATTTTGGTGGAACCAACCTCTGGCAATACGGGCATCGCGTTAGCCATGGTGGCCGCCGCAAAAGGGTATCCGTTAATCCTCACAATGCCCGAAACGATGAGTTTAGAACGGCGCGCCATGCTTAAGGCGTATGGTGCCCAACTGGAACTCACTCCCGGTGCTCAGGGCATGAAGGGAGCGATTCAACGGGCCGAGGAGTTAACGGCATCCCTGCCCAATGCCTTGATGCTGCAACAGTTTGCCAATCCCGCTAATCCCAAAATTCATCGCGAGACGACAGCGGCAGAACTGTGGGCCGATACGGATGGCCAAATCGATTTTCTGATTGCTGGCGTGGGGACAGGCGGCACGATTACTGGTGTGGCGGAAGTTTTGAAACAACGCAAGCCCAGTTTTCAGGCGATCGCGGTGGAACCTGTGGAAAGTCCAGTTTTATCGGGGGGCAATCCGGGGCCACACAAAATTCAAGGAATTGGGGCTGGGTTTGTGCCGCAAGTCCTGCGGCAAGACCTGATTGATGAGGTGATTCAGGTCAGCAGCGAAGATGCGATCGCCTATAGCCGCCGCTTGGCGCGGGAAGAAGGGTTGCTCTCTGGAATTTCGGCAGGTGCGGCACTATACGCGGCGATTCAGGTGGCAAAACGACCTGAAAATACTGGCAAATTAGTCGTATTCGTTCAGCCCAGCTTTGGCGAACGCTACCTCAGCACCCCCTTATTCAAAGATTTGCCCGATGTGGAAGTGGTTCACCTGAATGGCAGTCCCCGCGAAGTAACCATGATGACTTGATTGCATGGGCTTATGGTGCCTGTGGGGACTCTCCATAGAACGTCCCCACGGATGCATCTACCTTGCGTCAGATGGGCAACCAGGCGATTTTGGTTATTCTGATTGGGGAAAAATTCCGTTTCTCTGGGTTAGCTCATCGTGAATAATGATCCCCTCTGGTTCAAGAATGCCATCATCTACGAAGTGCCGGTACGTGCCTTTGCTGATAGCAATGGTGACGGCATTGGTGACTTTCGCGGCCTCAGCGAGAAACTGGATTACCTGCAAGAGTTGGGGGTTACGGCCCTCTGGTTGTTGCCGTTTTTCCCCTCGCCACTACGGGATGATGGCTACGACATTGCCGATTACACCAATGTCAATCCCATCTATGGCACATTGGAGGACTTTAAAGATTTTCTGGTAGCGGCCCATCAACGCGACATCCGGGTGATTATCGAGTTGATCGTAAATCATACCTCCGATCAACATCCCTGGTTTCAGCGATCGCGCCGTGCGGCTCTCGGTACACCCGAGCGGGACTTTTATGTCTGGAGCGACACCACCGAAAAATACAAAGAAGCCAGAATTATTTTTCAGGATTTTGAAACCTCGAATTGGACCTGGGACCCAGTGGCAGGAGCCTATTTCTGGCATCGCTTCTACAGTCACCAACCAGACCTAAATTACGACAATCCGGCTGTGCAACAAGCTGTGTTTGACGTGCTGGATTTTTGGTTGCAGATGGGCGTCGATGGTTTGCGCATGGATGCTGTGCCCTACCTGTATGAGCGGGAAGGGACGAACTGTGAGAATTTGCCCGAAACCCATGAGTTCTTGAAAAAACTACGGCGGCATGTAGACGCGCATTTTCCGAACCGCATGTTGTTGGCGGAGGCGAACCAGTGGCCAGAGGATGCGGCTGCTTACTATGGCGAGGGCGACGAATGCCACATGAACTTCCACTTTCCTCTGATGCCACGCCTGTTTATGGCCTTGCGGATGGAAGACACCTTTCCGATTACCGACATCTTGCAACAAACGCCCACAATTCCAGACAACTGTCAGTGGGGGCTATTTCTCCGCAACCACGATGAGTTGACACTGGAAATGGTGACGGATGAAGACCGGGATTACATGTACCGCGTTTATGCGCAAGATCCGGAGATGCGAGTGAATTTGGGGATTCGACGGCGGTTAGCGCCTTTGTTAGGGAACGATCGCCGCCAGATTGAACTGCTCAACAGCCTGCTGTTGTCGTTGCCGGGAACGCCCGTGCTGTACTACGGCGATGAAATTGGCATGGGGGACAACGTGTATGTGGGCGATCGCAATGGCGTGAGAACGCCGATGCAGTGGAGCGGCGATCGTAATGCGGGCTTCAGTCGAGCGAATCCGCATCGCCTTTACCTCCCCCTCATTGCCGACTCAGAATATCACTACGCCACTGTTAATGTCGAAACCCAACGAGCGAATCCAAACTCATTGTTGAACTCAATGAAGCGGTTGATTTCGACTCGAAAACGACTGGAAGCACTGGGTAAAGGAGACTTTCAACTGCTGCATCCAGAAAATCGGAAAGTCATTGCTTACACCCGCATTTATGGTGATGAACAAATTCTGGTGGTGGCCAATCTATCTCGGTTTGTGCAAAGTGTGGAACTGGATTTGGCGAACTTTGAAGGGTGCGTTCCGATCGAAATTTTTGGACGATCGCAGTTTCCACCGATTACCGCATCTCCCTACTTTTTGAGCCTGGGAGCTTATGCGTTTTACTGGTTCACCCTCAAGCCTAACGTGGTGCCATTCCATCCTGTGGGAGAGGTGCCAATGATCAGGGTCAATCAGTTAGAGCCGACGCATTTACTTCAGGCAAATGGTGTCCTGGTGCGGCCTGAACTCAAAACTCAACTGGAATCTTTACTGCCAGACTACCTAACTCGGTATCACTGGTTTGAGGGGAGAAATCGCACTGTTCAGGCAGCCCAAATTACCGAATTAATCGTTTTGCCGTATCACGATCGGGTTGCCTCCTTGCTCTGGTTGCGCGTGGACTTTACACAAGGCACCCCCCAGACTTACCTGCTCTACTTAGGCTATGCCGCAGGCGAGCTGGCGCGGCAGTTAATGAATGATAGTCCTCAAGCGATCGTGGTTCGCCTCCAGGCCGTCCAAGCCAGCGAAACAGCCGTAGTATTTGATCAACTGGCGACGATCGATTCAACCTATGCCGACAAAACCTTTTTCCCCAGCCTGATTGATGCGATCGCTCGAAATCAGCGCTACCAGGGGCAACTGGGGCAACTTGTGACGATCTCAACAGAACTATTTCCCGCCCTAGCGGGTGATAATTTGGCAGTTGAGCCGACGCCGCTCAAAGGTCGGCATCATAACACCTCCGTGATTTTTTATGACAGTAGCAAAAGTAATCCGTCGCCGCACTTGATTTTGAAGTTGTTTCGCAATGCCGAAGAAGGCATCAATCCAGATCTGGAGATTCGGCGCTTTCTGGATAAGCAACAGCAATTTACCAATATCACGTCGATCGCGGGCTGGTTGGAATATCGTCCCACTTCGGGAGCCGCAACGACGATCGGCATTTTGCAAGAATACGTGCCAGATGTGCGCAACACCTGGGATTACACCTTAGATAGCCTGCGGGATTATCTGGAATATGTCGCAGTGCAGCAGGCGCAGTTAACCGAAGTGCCCCTTTCTACCCAGTCTTTGATTGAGCTTCAAAGGGTGGAGATTCCAGCGTTGGCGCGCGAAACGATCGGCTCTTACCTGGCGAATGTGTCTTTATTGGGGCAACGGACGGCTGAACTACACACAGCGTTGGCCACTGATCTCAACCATCCCGATTTTGCGCCAGAGTTATTTACCTCGTTTTACCAGCGATCGCTCTATCAGTATGCTCGCAACTTAGTCGGGCACGTATTCTTGCAACTGAAATCTCAACTGAGGTCGTTATCTTCAGAACTGCAAACCCTGGCACAAACTGTATTGATGCGGCAAGACGATTACCTGGAACGATTCAAGCGCATTCTGGATCAAAAAATTACCGCTAAACGCACTCGCTATCATGGCGATTTTCATCTTGGGCAGGTGCTTTACACGGGCAAAGATTTTTACCTGATTGACTTTGAAGGTGAATCTAGCCGCACCGTCAGTGAACGCCGCATAAAGCGATCGCCGCTGCGAGATGTAGCCAGTATGTTGCAATCTTTCCACTATGCGGCTCAATACGCACTCCGCAGTGAAGTAGACAGCGGCATCATCCACACTGAGCAAATTCCCCATATGCGGCAGTGGGTGCAATTCTGGGAACAGTGGGTGAATGTGGCATTTCTGAACGCTTACCTGGAAGTTGCCTACCAAGACTCTTTCCTGCCAACAAGTACCCAGGAGTTGCATATCCTATTTGATCACTACATGTTAGAAAAGGCGATCGCCGATTTAGGCTACGCATTGAATCATGATCCAACAGGCATCGAAATTTCTCTCATCCGATTAGCACAACCGGAAATATGACCTTAGCTAGATGAAAAGTGGATTTCCTGTTGCTAATTTGAATACGAATCTGAGTTGTTTTTAGATTCAAACGAGAATTTAACTCTTGAATTCAATCGAACTGCAATATCTGTTTGATTGAACTCAAAAGTGAACCATTAAAGTCAAACGGAGAATTGTTATGGTTGAATTTGTGTCCAATGCAGTCGATCGCCTCACTGCTTTAATTAACTCCCTACGCCTGAAACAAATTTTAGTAGTTGCTTTAGCAGGCTTTTTTGTTTTCTCTAGTACAGCGTGCAGTTCTGGTGTTGATGCTCGTTCCACCGATGGCAGTGGTCAGAAAACCTACAGTTCTTCGCCTTATGACAAGAACGATGGTCCCACCCGCGAACTTTACAAGCCTACCCAAAAGCGGGAAGGCGGGATGAACAACTACAACGACGATCTAAAGTACGATCGGGATGATGTTAAAGCTCAAGCTGAAAAGCGGGTACAGCAAGCCAAAGAAAACCTCAACAAGAGTGTTGATAGCCCCCAAGAACTGCTGTCCAACATCAAAAATCGGAATCCTCTAGATGACAAAGCGCGTGAATCCTACGATAGCATCAAGGACTCTACGGAGAAGTTGACGAATGATTTCTCGGAAGGCACTCGCAAAGGCACTCGCAATCTTCAGGAGAACCTGGACAAGGCCAGCGACAACGCTCCCCGCATCTTTAACGAGGCTAAGCGCAATGCTCAAGGTGCGATCGACGATGTGCGTGAAGGCGCAGAGTCACTGGGCATTGGTGCCGGTAACGTGGTGAATCGAGCTGGTGAGGCAGTCAAAAACCCAAGTTAGTTCGGATGTAACTGATGCTGTTCGCGATGGATGTGACTGAAAGGCTAAGTCCAAGCCAGAATAGGGTGCTGATCGCAGCGTAATGCACCAACGCTGTAGGGCTGCCTTGCAGTCTTGCCTGATCTACCCTCAAGAAAATGTGACCCCTCCCAACCTCCGCTTACCAAGTAGAAGTTGGGAGGTAATGGGGTTAGGCGTAACTTTTATAGTCTAAATCAGGATTAGAACCTACAGCGGTTGCCGCTTGGATAAGCCACAACTTGTAGGGTGAGCATCGCCGGTAAAGCTCCATAATCGGAGCTTTTGGGAAAGGTGGGCAGTGCCCACCCTATCAGGAATTGCTGTAAGTTAGGGTTTGGAGTTTATGCAATGGCTAGTCCACAGCGCAAAGAGATTTTAAGAGCTATTCTTGCGATTAGCATTATGATTGTGGGAATTACTCATTTCACTCATCCTGATCAGTATGCAAGGATTGTGCCGCCGCAACTTCCTTATCCAATCGGTCTCGTTTACATCAGTGGTGTATTTGAAATCTTAGGTGGAATTGGATTAATGATTCCTTATGTCAGCGTTGCTGCTGCATGGGGATTGATTGCTTTGTTCGTTGCAGTATTTCCCGCTAATATTAATCAAGCTATCAATAGTATCCCGATCGATGGCATTCCCCATAGTCCGATCGGGTACTGGCTTCGTTTACCATTTCAGGCGGTTCTCATTGCCTGGGCCTGGTGGTACACTCGCAAGCCAGAAGACCAGAAAGGTGCTGCCGATGTTGCGGCCAATGTGGAAACTCAGTTGAATCGGTAGTTTGGGAGTGTCACCATCGCTCATGTCTGACAACTTGATTTCACGTCCAGAATTGGGGTTAGTTTGTATTACTGCATCCAATCGAGTGCGGTTCAAAACGATAACTCGCAAACGCCTGTTGCAAGCATCACCCGCCGAGCAAACGACACTCTTGCGATCGCTCTACTCCGAAAATTTGAAGCGACTGAATGGTGCGGCTGACTTTTGTCGCGAGGCGGGCATTCATCTGTTTCGCATGAATTCTTCTCTGCTGCCATTTGCTGACATGCCAGTGGGTGCGGAACTGCTTCCCGAATTTGCGGAATTCTTACAAATTACTGGAAATCACTTCAAAGAAGCGGGAATTCGCGTAGTGTTGCATCCTGAGCAATTTGTTGTGCTGAATTCCGATCGCTCCGAAGTTGTCGCAAACAGCATTAAGAATTTAAGCATGCATGCCCTCATCTTTGATATGTTGGGTTTTCCCCGTTCTACCTGGGCGTTGATGAATATTCACGGCGGTAAGGGCGATCGCGCACAACAACTAATTCAAGCGATTCGAGATTTACCCGACGCGATTCGTTGCCGTCTAACGCTGGAAAATGACGAATATACATACGGCGCGACCGATATTTTGGAAATTTGTCGGGCAGCTGGAGTGGCAATGGTTTTTGATGCTCATCATCATGTGATTTACGAAAAGTTAGATAGTTATGATCATCCCTGCGTGGCGGCGATGCTGGCCGCTGCTCGCACAACCTGGACAGTGCCCGAGTGGCAACTGGTTCACATTTCCAATGGCAATCAATCATTTCGCGATCCACAACACAGCGATTTTATTTTTGCCATGCCCAGTGCTTACGGGCATGTGCAATGGATTGAAGTTGAGGCAAAACAAAAGGAAAATGCGATCGCCCGGTTGCAGCAAGAATGGATTCCAGAAACAACTCCCACTGGCTGAACCTAGAGATCTAAACCTTTGATAAAGGGCCGGTATTTCCAGTGCTAGACATAACTCAGTGTCTGCTTGGTGCCCTCTGCCTTTTGCCTGCCATAACTCACCCCAAATTTCTCCTGGGTTTCCGAAAAACTCGCAAGTCTTCCTGTTTCTCGATCGTAACGAGTGATTTTTGCCTGCAAACAATTCAGCCCCCAACTGTTAAACAGGAAAACAAATTCATGGTTGCCCAACTTCACAGTAGTAGAAAGCCCGACGCATCGAAAACAAGCCTGACTAAAAGTGACTTGCCACCTACCGCCAGTTCCGTCGTCCCTAGTCCTACTTTATCCAGCCCCGACCCCCTAAAGGAAAGTCCTCAAGATTATTTCATCTGGAGAAAAACAGAGTCCCTCCGCTTCATGGTTCAAATCATCTTGACGCTCGTCGTGCTCATGTTTTGTGTGGGTAAGCTAGCCTTCGACGATCGCGATAAAGCCCTCTACTGGGGTGGCGTGATGAGCCTGATGGCGTGGTGGATGCCTTCACCTGGAACTACAAGCACTACATCTAATAAATAAATTAAATAAATAGTGTAGCTTTGCTGAGATGCTCTCCCTCAGAAGGTGCGGTGTCGTTAGTTTCACAAAATTTGTGTCAACAATAAAACCACTTGCTCTTGTGCATTGGCTTTTGCTGACACAGGCACATTGGGAGTAACTCGTGCTATTCGCGCGGTTACTTCAGCAACGACAATATTTCAGGGAGAATCTACCATGCAAGCGACAGTGATTCGGACCACGATCGCCAAACAATCCACCATTCAAGCCCGAGATCTCGCACCCCAATTCAAAACCGAACTCAAACCCGGAAGCTACGACATTACCCGCTGGGAACATGCAGTCAATGGCCACCAACGGGTGACGTTTGCAAATAAAATCAGTAACTTTCAAACCTGGTTGGTTTGGGGGGATGACATTGATTGTGAAGATGAGTCGAGAAAGATTCGGCTTAAAGTTCCCTACTACTCACAACGAGACAATCGCTCCTCGGAATGGTGGCGGCAGTGCAACACCAGCAGTCACGCAATGATTTTAAATTTTCTGAAGCCGGGTAGCGTCAGTTCAGATGATGACTACTTTCAACGCTGCGTTCGACCAAATGGCGATACGACTGATTGGGGGGTTCATACCAAAGCGCTGAGACGGTTTGGGATTGAGTCTGTTTATCGGCAAAACCTGGACTTTGACGATCTGGAAAAATCTTTGGCGCTGGGGTTGCCGGTGGCGATCGGGGTGTTGCATAATGGCCCCCTTGCCGCTCCAACCGGGGGGCATGTGCTGGTGATTACTGGCATAGATAAAGACAAAGGTGTGTTCTATGCTAATGATCCCTGGGGGGCTGGTTTCAGCTACACCAACCACAATGGCCACGGTGTGGAATATCCAGTTTATCCCTCCCTCGATCGCCGCTGGCTAGTAGATGGCGACAACTCTGGCTGGGGCAGGCTAATTACTGCGGTCAATGGAAAATCCACGGGCTTGGGCTAACTCGCGCTGGAATCAACACTACGACAAACTATTCCATTCGTTGGCGGCATCATTGAGCGCCTGATCTACACTCTTTTGCCCCAACATTGCCGACTGCAAATTGCTGTAAATGGCTTTTTGCAGTTTTTTCACGTTTTTCATTGCTGGCACCAAAACCTCAGCATCCTGCATTTGTTTAGCGCTGATGATGCGGGCTTGATCGACAGGCGTGGCATCAGTTGGAGCCGTACTGAAGTGGGAGTCTTTCAACGCATTGATGGTCGAGGGCAGAACGTTTGCTGCTTTGGCAAATTGCAGTTGATTGGCATCGTTGGTAACGAATAAGGCAAACTTCAGCGCTTCATCGGGGACATCCGTATTTTTTGGAATCACTAGATTCATGACCGCAACGTTTTTCTTGCCAGTTTCGCCAGTAATTTGGGAGGTGGAGGCCGAAGCTTTGGCGATCGTTGGGGCATTTGTGGCAATGTTGTTCAAAAATTCCGCACCTGAAGCCAGAATGGCTGTGTCACCACGCTGGTAAAGATCGATCGCGTGGCGGTGGCCCTCCGTCAACACTTCTCGCGGGAGCAAATTGTTTTTGTACAAATCCACCCAGTACTGAAAAGCGGCCTTCCCTTGAGGCGTATTGAAAGCGGCTTTTCCATTCGCATCCACCAACGCCACGCCCATTTGCACAAAGGATTCCAGCACCTCTGCCGAATCTTCGGGAACGACAGTCGTGAAAAAGGCATATTTTCCGGTTTTATCTTTTATTTGTTGGGCGGCGATCGCCAGCTCTTCAAAGGTTGCCGGAGGTTTCACGCCAGCTTTGTTGAGCAACTCGGTATTGTAAATCGCGACACGAGTTGTCAAGTACCAGGGCAAGCCAAAGGTTTTGTCATTGAGGGTACTGGCTTTCCAGATGTTCGGTAGATAAAGTTGGCGGTCTTGCTCCGTCACTTTCGTATCTAATTCCATCCAGGCGTTGCGCTCAGCCAATTGGGACGCAAACCCAGGATTAAGATTTACCACGTCCGGGGCTGTATTGGCCGAAACCGCCGTCAGGATTTTGCGCTCCATATCGGCCCAGGGAACATCCACCCAGCGCACCTTCAAAGTCGGATTGACTTGCTCGAACTGAGCGATCAACTGGTTGAAATAATCTGTGAATTCCGGTTGGAGTTGCATTGTCCAGAATTCAATTTCTTGCTTGCCGTCAGCCGTTGGTGACTGGCCAGAGTTAGAACTGGGCGCACCGCCGCAGCTCACCAGCCAACTGAGGACAAACCCCAAAAGTGCCAGGAGGAAACCTTTTTTCCAGGAGAAGTTCCAGTTCATAGCCGCAAGAAATCGAGGGAGTAAAAGTTGGGAGTTCAAAATCGAAGTCCCAGTTTACAACCTATTGATGATACTTGAATGATGAACTCGATCGCATCTCGGCATAATTCTCATCCACTTGGGTGATAAGTCAGTATCGTTTTTCAGGATGCTGACCCATGCGTGTAACTCATTCAATACTTGGTTTTCTGATCCCGGTTGCGATGGTTTGCAGTTCTGATTTGCTGTGTCCCAGACAGGCGCAAACGCTGGAAATTGCTCCTCAACCGGCCAAACCTTCCGACACTTACAAAATTCCGCTGGGTTACTCCCAGGAGAATGAACCATTGGCAGAGGCTGATCGCCTCATGCAACAGGGTCAATCTCAGTTGAGGCTGAGTCAGTTCCGGGCCGGGTTACAGTCTTTTCAGCAAGCACTCAAACTGTATCGAGGTGCCAACGAGCCAAAGAGTGAAGCCTGGGCGTTGAATAACATGGGAACGGCCTATGTGTCGTTATCTGATTATGAGCGCGCGATTGCCGTGTTGCAGCAGGCCCTGCCGCTGTTCCGCCAACACAACGATCGTGGTGGCGAATCGGCAATTTTGATTAATTTGTCTAATGCTTACACGGCTCAGGGTCAAACGAGAAAAGCGATCGAATTTTTACGACAAGCCCTCCCTCTCTGCCGGACGCGCCAGGATCAAGCGTGTGTAGCCAAAGTGCTGCAAAATTTAGGCACTGCCTATGTCTTTTCTGCCCAATCGGAGCAGGCGGTTCAATTCCTGCAACAAGCGGCTGATGAGTATCGGGAATTGGGCGATCGCGGTGGGGAAGCGGGAGCCTTGATGAATTTAGCCGTACTGTACAATGCGCAAAACCAACCCCGTCGCGCCCTGGAATTGTTGCAAAAGGTGTTGCCGGTCTATCGAGATCTGAAAGATCGAAATGGCGAGGCCAAAGCTTTAACCAATCTGGGTGTGTCTTACAATGCCCTGGCTCAACCCAAGAAAGCAGTGGAGTTTTTACAAACCGCTTTACCGATGCTGCGGCAAATGGGCGATCGCAACAGTGAAGCCTTAGCGTTGGCCAATTTAGGTCGCTCTTACAACAGCCTATCCCAACCGCGCCAGGGCATGGCGTTTTTGCAACAGGCGCTCCCCATTTTGCAGGCAATTGGCGATCGCAATGGGGAAGGGTACGCCCTAGCAAATTTAGGTGTTTCCCATGCGTTATTAGGACAAAAAGCGCAAGCGGTGAATGCGTTGCGGCAAGCTCAAACGATTTTTCGCGCGATCGGAAATCGTGTTTTTGAGGCCAGAATCACAAATGTTCTCAGTCGAATGAAATAGCGTGACTGAGCGAATCCTTGCGTCAGTGTTCTGTCAGGCACTCTTAATCGTAGATTCATGCGGTAGTATTCCATAGTTGGCTTTGGTGCTGCCGACCGTTGTCCACCGCATAACATCTTCGATTGGAGGACTGTTCCCATGTATGTAAATGAAATTGAAGACATTTCGACGTATGAGGTTCTCGACTCACGCGGCAATCCCACAGTTGAAGCGGTTGTGCTGCTGACAGATGGCACGGAAGCGTCGGCGATCGTCCCTTCTGGTGCATCCACAGGCGAAAAGGAAGCAGCAGAATTGCGCGACGGCGACAAACAGCGCTACGGCGGCAAGGGTGTCCTCAAAGCAGTGGAAAATGCCAATGAGAAACTGGTGCCAGAATTGATCGGCATGGATCCCACTGATCAACGAGCGATCGACTTTGCCATGCTGGAAATCGACGGTACTCCCAACAAAGAAGCAGTCGGGGCCAACGGCATTCTGGCGATCTCACTGGCTGTAGCCAAAGCTGCCGCTGCATCTCTCGGCTTGCCCCTCTATCGCTACCTGGGCGGTACCAATGCGTCTTTGTTACCTGTGCCCTGCATGAACGTCATCAACGGCGGCAAACACGCGGACAATACCGTAGATTTTCAGGAATTCATGGTTGCGCCCCACAATGCGCCCAGTTTTGCGGAGTCGATTCGGATGGGGATGGAAACTTTCCATGCGTTGAAGTCCATCTTGCACGACAAAGGACTGAGTACCGGCGTTGGCGATGAAGGTGGTTTTGCCCCCGATTTGAAGTCTAATGAGCAAGCGATCGAGTTCATTCTGCACGCGATCGAAAAAGCTGGTTACAAACCGGGCGACGATATTTCCCTCTGCCTTGACCCAGCCGTGAGTGAAATGTGGAAAGATGGCAAATATTTCTTCTTCAAATCGACAAAAGAATACTTCACTTCCGAGCAGATGGTTGATCTGTGGACATCCTGGGCAAAGCAATACCCGATCGTCTCGCTCGAAGATGGCATGGGCGAAAATGACTGGGAAGGTTGGAAACTGCTGACTAACTCGATCGGCAGTACGGTGCAATTGGTGGGCGATGATCTGTTCTGCACCAACGCCAAGATCCTGGCGGAGGGGATTGAAGCCGGTATTGGCAACTCGATCCTGATCAAAGTCAATCAGATCGGAACCCTGACCGAAACGCTGGATACGATCGAACTGGCGCAAAAACATAACTACACCTACATGGTGTCGCACCGCTCTGGCGAAACCGAAGATACGACGATCGCCGATCTAGCCGTGGCCACCAGCGCTGGCCAGATTAAAACGGGTTCCGGTTGTCGGGGTGAGCGCGTGGCCAAGTTCAATCAACTCCTGCGCATCGAGCGCAATCTAGGATCTGCCGCCCGCTTTGCTGGTAAGTCGGCCTTCAAGTGCGGCTAGTCAAAGTCGGCAGAAATTGAAAGGCAGAGGGCGGGAGGTCACATCTCATAATTTTGTCTTCTGCCCAATTTTTTAGCAGCCTGCCACAATTAAAAGGACGTGTTTGGACAGAATTATGCGACTACTTCACACCATGCTGCGAGTGGGCAATCTGGAGCGATCGCTCAATTTTTACTGCAACATTTTGGGCATGACACTGCTGCGCCAAAAAGAGTATCCTGGCGGCGAGTTTACGCTGGCCTTTGTGGGCTATGGTGACGAAACGGAAAATACTGTTCTGGAACTCACCTACAACTGGGGCACGGACAAATACGAACTGGGAAATGCGTTCGGCCATGTGGCGATCGGGGTAGAAGACATCTACGCAACCTGCGAAGCAATCCGTCAGCATGGCGGCAACATTACCCGCGAACCTGGCCCCATGAAACATGGCACAACTGTCATTGCCTTCGTGGAAGATCCAGATGGCTACAAAGTCGAACTGATTCAAATCAATACGCTGGGTGCGGTAAAAGCCAAAGCAGCCATGACAGTGTAAAGGAATCTCCTTCCTCTAGCCGCTTTTACCCTGGATAGGCTTTAATTTGAGCAGTTGATTGATTCGGCGGACTGTGTGAGGAGCGATCGCGCGTGAGAGCAATGTTCTGGATTGGAGGTGGGTTCAGCCTGCTCCTGCTGGGTTTCCCCACAAACATCACTGGAGCGACTGAAGCTCAATTAGAGTCAAGCACTCATCGCGCCAATGGATTGGACACCTGTTCCGCTGATCCGTTACTCGCTCCAGCCCTGACTGATCCCCTCACTTGTGCCCCAGATCCCACCGACGAGCTAGCAGATCTGGGGCAAATCCGATCGGTGGAAACATTGAGCGATGTGCAACCCACCGATTGGGCCTATCAAGCGTTGAAGTCGCTGGTGGAAAAATACGGTGTGATTTCTGGTTTTCCAGACCGTACATTTCGGGGCGATCGAGCCTTGAGTCGATATGAATTTGTTGCTACTTTGGCGGCTGTCATGCCTCGCATCGAGCAGATTTTAGCTCAAGGAGATTTTAATCGGTTGCGGGAAGACTTTGCGACTCTCCGCCGCTTGCAAGAAACATATAAATCGATCCTGGCCTCCCAAAAGAATTTGGCTAGTCAACTGGAAGCAGCCGTTGGCAAATTGGAGCAACAACAATTTTCCACAACAACGAAACTCAGTGGGCAAGTTGTATTTGGTCTGACAGATGGTTCAACGGCCAATACAACCATTCCTGGACGCGTTCGCATTGACCTCAACACCAGTTTTACCGGACGAGATTTGCTCCGCACTCAGCTTGAAGTTGGCAATAACAGTGGCGATAGTATTAGCCTGCGCCAAACTAGCCGAGGCCCGAATTTGCTTGGCACAAATGGCATCCTGGCAGACGGGGGCGGCTTGGATTATGTCGAAGTACCCAGTACGGTTCGCATCAGCAAACTGGCTTACACGTTTCAGCCCTTACCAAATCTAAGTTTGACGATCGGGCCGCGCCTCAACCCCAGAGACTTCATCGATTACAACCGCTTTGCCAACGACTCGCTGACGAACTTCAACTCCAGCTTTTTCATGAACAACCCGCTGATTGTGCAAAGTCAGATCGATCGTCCAGGGGGAGCAGGAGCGGCTCTCCGTTGGCAACTGGGAGAGCGATCGCCGTTCGTCCTGCGTGCCCTCTACATTGCCGCAGATGCCAATGAGCCGCGCGATCGGTTTGGGCTATTTGCTGGACGTAATCAGGGCACAGTGGAACTGGAATATACCTTCCGCAACTTGGTGACGCGCTTGCAGTACACCAGCGCAACCGTCAATCGCACGGCGATCAATGCTGGGGGAATTAACGCTGAATGGGTCTTCAACCGTCAATTTTCTGTCTTCGGACGATTGGGATTTGGCCGCTATACCGGGTTTAACTCCTTGTTGCAGCGCGATTTGAGTTTAAGTCCGGTGACGTGGGCTTTGGGTGGTACGATTCGCGAAATTTTGATCCCTGGTTCGGTCGCCGGGATCGCGATTGGTCAACCGTTTATCGAACGGGATCTGGGTAACGCCACCCAAACTAACGTCGAGATTTACTACAGTTTTGATTTGAACGATCGAGTTAGCTTTAGTCCAGCCTTTCTGATTGTCGCAAATCCCAACAACCGCAACACAGGCACCATTTTTGAGTGGGTCATTCGTCTGGTGTATGCCTTTTAGACTGACGGGTTTGCCTTCTGCCCTCTGCCTGCCCGTACTAGTTGGGATCGTCAGGGAGAGCGTCGGTATACTCGTCGATCGCGTTCACGATGCCTTCTGAGTATGCAAGACCTGAATGGCTGCCAAGGCCCGCTCCAACTGTGGTCGATATTCCTCTAGATGCCGCCTCAAGCTGATTAAAGATTTCTCATACAGGATTCATTCATCTGCTTAGTCTCCGTTCTAACTTGGCAATTTGTTGCCGACAAAGCGTACACCTACTCCTGCTTTAACGTTGCAGAACACCCAGTCAAGCCTCGTTCCAATGGATGTGGTTCAGTCCTAGGAGCAAGTGCGACTAGAAACGTCGTGCCATCGGCTTGCTGAATCCAGCCTTGGGCCTCAATTAGATGTGCTGGTTGGTTTGAGTTTTGCCGGGAGGAATCGCGGCGATTGCTGGTTGCGCCGCTGCTACCTGCTGTTGAATTACGTACATCTGAGTTGCGTCCATCAGTTGGGGGGCGATCAACTGTCACCCAATCAGTTACAGTTTCTTCAGTTTGGATGGGAGCCGTTGGGGTTGGCGGCAAACCACCACGACCCGATGCCACAAACGAACTGGTTGGTGATCCGGCTCGCTCAGCGCAGCGTTGATCCACCTGTTGCGTGGGGTCGACTAATGTTCCAGTTAATTGAGTCAGGCCACGACTGGGATCAACATCAGGTGTGGTTAAAACAACAATGCCACTGAGGTTGGGGCTGCCCTGAGAAATGGCAGTGATGTCATTAGTAGGCAAGTTGCGTGGGGTCAATTGGGCTGGGTCATCAGTCCCTAAGAGGCGCACCAATTCAGCTCGACTGCGAGGGGTGAACCAGTAAACGCCTTGCGCCGCGATCGCCACTCTGCCCCCATTGCCACCAAACGCATTCGCAATGATGTCATTATTTTCGTTGGGTGCCGAGACGAGAAACCCATTGGGGACATTGATGGTGATATTCCCACCCGCACCACTGCCCTGGGGCGCAGAATCAAAGCTGGAGGAAGCTGAGATCAAACTATTGCGCCGCATTGAGATGAAGTCTCTGGCATTAAGGGTAATGTTGCCACCATCGCCGATCGCAGAGACGGTGACAATGCGGGAGGCGTTATCCAGTTGAACCGTATTTGCTTGAACCGCAATATCACCAGTAATGCCAAGTTCAGAGATGGCATTCGTTGAAATGATTCCTTCTTGATCCAGGAGTAAATCCCCGGTCGCCAGACGAATAGTTCCGCCTCGTCCAACTCCTTGAAAAAATTCGCCGCGAAAGTCCTCCCCTTGATTTACACCGCTAAAAATACCGCTGCGTCCGCCATCTTTGGAGGTGCCGCTGATCAAGATGCGATCTTGCGCGAAAACATTGACGTTTGCCGCATTCCCCTGCCCTGCTAAGGTCGTACTGATGCTACCACCATTGGTGAGTGACAAGTCACGGGTTTGCAGTTGCACGATACCGCCATTACCAATAGCACCAGTTCCAACCAGGGCATCGATTTTGCTACTGAAAGACAACAACCGTCCAGATGCAGTGGTGAGTTGCTCCGGTGCTTCCCCATCCACCCTAATTGATTCACTGGCATTGATGAAAATATTTCCGGTGTTGCCGCGTCCAAGGGTTGAAAGTGAAACATCAATGCCGGCACCATTGGAAATGGTCAAATCGCGAGTCGTGATCCGAATCGTACCACCGCTACCTGCTTCAAATACTGCACTATTGATACTGCTACTTCTAATTCCAAATGGATTTCTCACAGCACCATCCAGGCGTACCGTGTCGCGGGCGATGATGGTAATATCTCCGCCGTTTCCTTGTCCAGTGATGCTGGATTCGATCACAGCCCCGTTCGTGATGCTCAAGGAGCCAGTTGTCAGTTGGATGTTGCCGCCTCGCCCCACTCCATCAAAGAAGACATCACTGGAGATGGTACTGCTTAATAAAGGATTACGGGCTGTGCCATCTAACACGATCGCGTCCTGAATGTTGAGCAAAATTTGCCCAGCGTTACCAGGTCGATTAATTGCAGTTTGCAGGCTGCTTCCATTCAGCAAGTTAAGTTGGTTGGCAGTGACGCGAATATCCCCAGTGTCGCCTTCTCCTCCGAAGGCGAAAGTGGTGACGGAAGCAGGTTCTTCGCCGCCAATAAAGGTAACTGAGTCACGAGCCGTAATTAGCACGTTACCTCCCTTGCCAACCCCCTGATGGAAGTTTGCGATAAAGCTCCCGGTTGTCACATGCAGGGAACCAGCCTGAATTTGAATGTTACCCCCGTTGCCCACTGCATCATTGAAAACTGAGTTACCCAGAGCGCTGTCTTGACGGAGAGTGAACCGGTTAGCAACATCCAGAGTAATTGCTCCCGGTCGATCGCTACTTGCCGTTTGCCCCGGCACAATTCCTGCCAGAATCCCACTCCCACCGGCAATGTCCAGATTCCGCGCCGTGACTGCCACACTTCCGGCTCCCCGATCCATGACGGCAAGCAATGAACGATCAACGATCGCTACATCGGCCCGTTGTGTTTGAACTGGAATGTCAAGTGCTAACTGCGTGCCGGTTGCCTTCAGACCCACCACTCCACCCGCTCCTATCCCCGCTAGTTCAATGCGTCCGTTGGCACTGGCAAGTTCGGAGTTGTTGAGTTGCACTGTTCCGCCCACAAAGAGGATGCTTTGCCCTGGGTAAGTGCTGAGAAAGCGGGCATTGCTGATGAGGCTCCCCGGCTGCCGTTGCGAGCCGAGAAAACCGCTGGGATCGCCGACTAATGTTAACAAGCTAGGATGACCTCCAGGATTCACGGCACTAAATTGCCCGCCTCCGGGGAAAGTAATGGCGTCCAGCGTGGTAGCAATGACGGAGCCGCGATCGACACCGCCAATATTCAGGCGGGCATTCTGCCCAAAAATGATCCCAGCTGGATTTAACAGGAATAAATTGACGTTACGGCTTTGAGTGAATAACAACCCATCGATGGTTGAAGCCGCGCCCCCCGTGACTCGCGCAATGATGTTACGAATATTAGCGGCACTTTCGAAACTAGCAGTTTCGCCAGTCACCAGGTTAAATCGACCAAAACTGTGAAACAAGTTAGCTCCGATCGCCGCTCCGTCTACTTGCTGAATGTTGTAGTTGGGGCCGATGAGAGTCCGGGCAGGGGCGAGCGTGCCGTCGATCGTGATACTTTGAGCCAGCCCAGCGATCGGCAGCAGCAGCACTGAGATCGCCGCAAAACTCAATCCTACGCCCAGTATTCCAGGTTGAACACGCATATTTTCAGGTCTTTGTGGAGGCTGAACACTAACCTAACATCCCAATTGGGTGAGGGATGTATGAAGCGTATTCATTCTCCGTTCTTCTGCGAACGCTCTGAAATTAGTGGATTTTAAGGAACTGCATCATGCATTTGCGCCATGTTCCGACTGGCGTTTCTGCCATAGACGATCGCGCCGAACCCAGTCACATACATCAACAAACTGTAAACAGCCGCCGGAACAGCCATGTCAGGGTTATTCAGTAAACCCGCAGTAATGGCGATCGCCAGCGTGCCATTTTGAATTCCGACTTCGATCGCAAGGCAAATTTGCTGAGCCAGCGGCAAGCGAAACGCCTTTCCGGCCAAAAATCCAGTCAGCATCGCCGCTAGATTCAGCAGCAACACGCCAATGCCCACCTGCACCAAAAATCCGGGCAACTTACTGCCCTCGCGCACCAGCAACAAGCCCACAATTAGCACCAGCAAGCCTACAGCCAACTGGCCCACTTGTTTTTCCAGGCGCAGGGCGATTCTGGGAAACTGTTGTCGAATGACCATCCCGATCGCCGTGGGCAACAGGGTAATCAGCAAAATTTGCAGCATCGTTTGCCCAATTGGTAAGGCGATTGCCGCACTTTGGCCAAGAAAGTATTGCAAGGCCAAATTCGTCAACACGGGAATCGTGAATACAGTCAAAATGCTACTAACGGCAGTCAGCGTCACTGACAACGCCACGTCCCCTTTGGCCAGGTAGGTGATCAGATTGGATGAAGGGCCACCGGGGCAAACTGCCAGCACAATCAAGCCCACGGCGATCGCGGGTTGCATGGGCACCACCAGCGTCACCAGTGCCCCCAGCAATGGCAGCAGCAGTACCTGGCAAATTGTGCCCACGGCGACCGCTTTGGGATAACGCGTAATCCGTTGAAAATCGGCAGGCACCAAACTTAACCCCATGCCTAGCATGACCATTGCTAAAGCGAGCGGCAGCAGAACGGCAGTGAACAAATTACTTTGCATGGACAATGAAGAGTCACAACAGAAAAGCCTGCCACAAAATTGCGATCACCACCAAAAAAGCTGACCATTGCTTAACGGCGTTGGAGTGTCTCGTCCATTCCTGCACATTAAACTTGAACCATGTGGGCATTGTTCAAGATAATGACAACACTGCATTAGCCAGTCGAACTTGTTATACTACAAATACTACAATCGTCGATCGTCCTTCATTATACCTCTCAAACATGGCTGCAACAGAACCCGGATCGTATAAAGACACTGTGAATCTGCCCCAAACCAATTTTGATATGCGGGCCAACGCCGTCAAACGCGAACCCGAAATTCAAGCATTTTGGGCCGAAAACCAGATTTACGATCGCCTGTCGCAGTCCAATCCCGGTGATGTCTTCGTGTTGCATGATGGCCCCCCCTACGCCAACGGGGCACTGCACATGGGGCACGCTATGAACAAAGTGCTGAAGGATATCATCAATAAATATCAGTTGCTCAAAGGCCGCAAAGTTCGCTACGTCCCTGGTTGGGATTGTCACGGCTTACCGATCGAACTCAAAGTGTTGCAAGGTATGAAGCCTGAGGAACGCCGCGAACTCACACCTCTGAAACTGCGCCAAAAAGCGCAAGCCTTTGCCCTCAAAACCGTTGATGAACAGCGTGACAGCTTCAAGCGCTACGGTGTTTGGGGCGATTGGGAACATCCTTATCTGACCTTAAAACCAGAATATGAAGCGGCTCAAATTGGCGTATTTGGGCAGATGGTGACAAAAGGCTACATCTACCGGGGCCGCAAGCCGGTGCATTGGAGTCCCAGTTCCAAAACCGCTCTAGCCGAAGCCGAACTGGAGTATCCCGAAGGTCACACCTCCCGCAGTGTGTACGCGGCCTTCGAAGTCACCTCGCTGCCCCCCGCCTTGCAAGCACCTTTTGATCCCTTCCTGGGCGAATTAGGGGTGGCCATCTGGACAACGACGCCCTGGACGCTGCCGGCCAATTTGGGCGTGAGTGTCAATCCCGAACTGGTGTATGCCGTAGTGGCAGTGGGCGACGAGTTGAGTCAGCTCAAAACCCGCGCTGGTCAAATGCGGTACTTGATTGTGGCCAAGGATCTGGTCGATCGCCTGGCGGAAACCCTCGGCACCACCTTAACCATCCAATCCACGGTGATGGGCAAGTTGCTGGAACACCTCACCTATCGCCATCCCCTGTTCGATCGCGAAAGCCCGGTGCTGATCGGCGGCGATTATGTCACCACCGATTCTGGTACGGGGCTAGTTCACACGGCGCCTGGGCACGGGCAGGAAGACTACCAGGTAGGGATGCGGTATGGTCTGCCCATCCTGGCCCCTGTGGATGATGACGGCAACTTCACCGCCGAAGCGGGGCCTTTCGCGGGAATGAATGTGTTGGGCGATGGCAATGGAGCCGTCGTGACAGCGTTGCAAGAAGCTGGTTCGCTGCTGAAAGAAGAACCCTACCAACATAAATATCCCTACGACTGGCGCACCAAAAAACCCACCATCTTTCGCGCGACGGAGCAATGGTTCGCGTCTGTGGAAGGGTTCCGAGACGAAGCATTGCAAGCGATCGCCGCAGTGCGCTGGATTCCCGCCCAGGGTGAAAACCGGATTACGCCGATGGTAGCCGAGCGATCGGACTGGTGCATCTCCCGCCAGCGCAGTTGGGGCGTGCCCATTCCGGTGTTTTATGACGAGGAAACGAACGAACCGCTGATGAATCAGGAGACGATCGCCTACGTTCAAGCGATCGTTGCCGAAAAAGGCTCCGATGCCTGGTGGGAACTACCCGTCGCAGATCTCCTCCCCGCACCTTACCGGAGCAACGGCAAAACCTATCGCAAAGGTACCGACACAATGGATGTCTGGTTCGACTCTGGTTCATCCTGGGCCGCCGTTGCCAAACAGCGCTCCGAGTTGCAGTACCCGGTTGACATGTATTTAGAAGGGTCAGACCAGCATCGGGGCTGGTTTCAATCCAGCTTGTTAACCAGTGTGGCAGTTAACGGGCACGCGCCGTACAAGACAGTGTTAACTCATGGCTTTGCGCTGGATGAACAGGGCCGCAAGATGAGTAAGTCGCTGGGGAACGTGGTCGATCCGGCCATCATCATTGATGGGGGCAAAAATCAGAAAGAAGAACCCCCCTATGGGGCTGATGTGTTGCGACTTTGGGTATCGTCAGTGGATTACACATCCGATGTGCTGATTGGGAAGAACATTCTGAAGCAATTGGGCGACGTGCGCGGCAAAATTCGGAATACAGCTCGCTTTTTATTGGGCAACTTACACGATTTTGATCCAGCTAAAGATGCGATCGCATACGACCAACTACCAGAACTCGATCGCTATATGCTGCATCGAATCACCGAAGTATTCAATGATGTCACCGATGCATTTGAAACTTTCCAGTTCTATCGTTTCTTCCAAACCGTACAAAACTTCTGTGTGGTTGATTTGTCTAACTTCTATTTAGACATCGCCAAAGATCGGTTGTATATCAGTGCGGCCCATTCTCCTCGACGGCGCAGTTGCCAAACCGTGATGTGGGCGGCATTGGAAAACCTAGCCCGGGCGATCGCGCCAGTTCTTTCCCATCTCGCAGAAGATGTCTGGCTGTTCTTGCCTTACGCAACACCGCACCAATCGGTGTTTGAGGCGGGTTGGGTGACATTGGCTCCTGAGTGGCATAAACCTGAACTGGCTCAGAAGTGGGAAACCCTGCGCGACGTTCGCACTGAAGTGAACAAGGTGTTAGAGAAAGCCCGCACTGATAAAGCGATCGGGTCTTCTCTGGAGGCCAAGTTATTACTCTACGTTGCCGATCCTGACCTGCAAAAGGTGCTGCAAACCCTGAATCCTACTGTTGCTAATGCCTCACTCAACCATGTGGATGAGTTGCGCTACTTGTTTTTGACTTCGCAAGTAGAGTTGTTGAATACACCTGAAAAACTAACTCAGGCCCAATACCAGACGCAAACAGAAACGATGGGAATTGGTGTGGTGAAAGCGGTTGGTGAAAAGTGCGATCGCTGCTGGAACTACTCCATCCATGTAGGCGAATCTGCCGCGCATCCGCTCCTGTGCGAACGCTGCGTCCCCGCGATCGCTGGTGATTTTTAATCCAGTTTGGAGATTAAATTGGTATTACAATCCAGCCCGGTTCAACTCATCTTGAAAGGCGGGGAGGCGGGCGTAAGTTTGGCGCAGATGCCGGATGTATTCTTGCCAGAGTGCCGGTTGTTGCAGCGCTTTCACTTGTTTGAGGTAAGTTGTTGCAGTTTGGTAAGAGGAGCGACTTTTCTGGTCGATCGCCTTTTGGGCCAGGTTGCAGTAAATTTCGATCGCGTCTTGAGAGTGAGTTTTGGCGATCGCCTGGGCCACGGCTTCGGCTCGCACAAATTGCACCCGCCGATCCGATTGAAATAGTTTAAATGCACGATCGCTATCACCTTCCTCGATCGCAATATCAATCAAGATCATGTTTTGGTTCGCTTTTTCTAGAGTCTTAAGCAGTTGCTGACGCAAGTTCTCCCATGTCCCTAAGGATTGGGCAAGTTTGCGTAACTCTAAATATTGGGGAAAGGATGGATGGGCTGTAAATTCTTGCACATCCAACTCCAGCGCTCGTTGTGGGTTACCCTGCGTCCGGTGAAAATTGGACAGCCAACGGTTATACCCGTAAGGAATGTTCTCTTTTTGCCGAGTGATAAACTGTAAGGCTAACTCGGGTTGGTTTGCTTCCACCAGGGCATCAGCGAAGCGCGTAAGCAATCCTGGGAGATGGGAAAAGTGCGTGGTTGCGATCGCGATCGCTTTTTCATACTGCCCTTCATCCACAAACAGAAATGCTCGTTGCTGGGGGGTTCCTAGCTCGTGAATTAAGCGACTGGCCGCTTTGCTTTTACCTGCTTGTTGGTACCGCTGGGCCAGTAACTTGACCAACTGTTCTTTACTCCAGTCGTCTTGTTGTTCAATTTGTTCCCGAATGGTGGTTTCTAACCGCTGCCATTCTTCATCGGTGGCCAGGTCTAACAGTGCCTCTGTTGCCCCGTAGGCAAACTCAATGCCGCCCAGTTCATAATCCTTCAACTCTGCTTCTAATAAAGTATCCAACCATGCCTGCCGCTGCTTGGGATTTAAATCTGGTATCTGTTCCAGGCAATTGGCTAAACCCGCGATCGCATCATGCACAACACAGGCCACGTCCCCGTTGTAATCAATACTCTGCAACTCACCGTCATAGGCCAATGCAATTTCTTGGATTAATAGTTGATATAGCGCTCCGGCGTTCAGCCAATCTTCTCGTTCTTGCAACTGCCGGGCCGCATCTTCCAATCCTTCCACACCGCGCAGCACTTCCAGCACTTCATCCCGCTTCAGGGCCGAATGGATTTTCCGGCGGTAGGTGGATAAATCGATCGGTTGGCCCTGGGGATGAGGGCGGGCTAATTCAATCAGGTATAGCGTTTCCGGATACTGTTGCACGATGCGTTCAATCAAACCAATTAAATCCTGTTGCTTCCAATTGGCCAGCAACTCGGTCATGGGTGGAATCACCTGGAATCCGTCTGGATCGCGAGCGTAGGTAAGCAGTAAAGCAACCTGATGTTTGCACAATCCGCCCCAATCATAAGGACAGGTACAGCGAGAATCAGCAACGCCTGTGCGATCGAATGTCACCTGCACATGATACAAACTGGAACCCTGACAATCTCCCCGCAGACTTTGATCTTGTCGCACGGCATTGAAAATGGCTCCTTGCCGATAGTAGCGATCGCCCCGCTCAAAACTCTGTTCCGTAGCAAGTGCTCGAATTTGCTTTTCCGTCAGACGAGGCAATGAAGAAGCACTCATATCGCACCTCTGACTAATCTAAGGATCATGGATTAAATAAAGTGGCATAGCCGTCTCGGCTGCGAGTGACAGGCAGGATGCCTATTCCACAAAATTTGCTAATTTATTTAATTCCCACTCCTAAATAACGCTATCGTAATTGATTTATTTCTGCTTGCGATTTGGCTTTTTCCGAGTTGTTTTTCGGGTTGAAGTTGTTTTGGGTTTTCCCATTCCCTGTGGTTTAGCGGTAGAGGCCGGTAAACCGCCTTGAATCACAGATTTAAGGATGTTGGTTGTCGCATCCGGGTTGCTTGATTGAAGATTGGCATTGTAGTGCTGTTGAAATGTCTGGATGCCTGCTTGCGTGGTCATATCGAATCCAGCCTGATGTCCCATCATCATAAAGGCTTTCGCGATGCCGCCCCTGGCTGGGTCACACATCATTGCCGGAAAGTTTGGGGCCAAAGTTTCCAGATATTTCACGATCGCATTGGCACTGCGAAACCCGTATTCGCGTTGAATAAATTTCCAAAAGGCAACAAGTTCAGGAATTGCATCTTCTGCCTCAGATGGTTCAAAAATCGTAATTTTACGCGGCAGGGTGCACTCCATTAAATTTTGCACATCTCCCTTAGTCATCTTCGGTAGGGTTGTCTCACCGTAGAGATAACCCAATTCAATAAAATTCCCGATCCAGTATCCGCCTTCTGGGTAAGCCTGAGTGTGGACTTGACCTTCAGGAGAATCCACAAATTGTTGAATGGCTCCGTTGATATAGTCGCCCAGAATAGGTTCTACATCGTCGTAGGAAAGGTTATCTAACTGACGAATATTAAACGTCATGGCAGAAGTCCTCTAACCAAGGTGTTGCTTCATAGTGCCACTGGTTGAGGATGTCGTTCTGCTACTTCCAATTCCCTTTAGGTTTTATGGGTTGACTGGTTTGCTTGCCGCCAGCGATTAAGGGCCGCGGCCAGTTCAAAGCGGCGGAAACAGGCAAAGTCTCCTGGCGGACACAACGCCAGCGGGTCAAACCCACCTGATTGAATGTCAGCCAGCGCCACATCGAGCAGTTCAGTGACAGTGCGAGTGCCATCGAGATAATACGCTTGCAAATAAACGAGAGTGGCCGCGATCGCTCGTAATTGGGCTGGATCAACCAATTGTTCCACGGCAGAAAGGTCAATATCTTCCCGATCGATGCTGATGGTATTGCGATCGAAGGTTTTCCACTTTCGCAAGTCACGCGGTTGCATCTTGGGCAGATAACGGGGAGTTAACTTGCCAAATTGGGTACCCCCTTCAGCGGTGCGGTGAGTGGCAAATTGTGTGGCGATCGCTCTAGCTTGGGCCGTGACATCGTGGGGTTGAAAATCTTGCATCGCGATGACCGTATCCGCCACATCAAAATAGTCGCCGCTGCCGCCCATCACCAGAATCGTGGAAACCCCCTGTTCGGTGTAAAGCTGCCGCACTTTATCAATAAACGGTGTAATCGGCTCCTTATCTTTGCTGATTAAGGCTTGCATGCGCCGATCGCGGATCATGAAATTGGTCGCCGAAGTATCTTCGTCTACGAGTAATAATTGGGTGCCAGCTTCCAGGGCTTCGATGATGGTTGCCGCTTGCGAAGTGCTGCCACTGGCATTGGCGGTGGCGAACCGAGTGGTCGATCGCCCCAGTGGTAAGTGATTAATGAACGGCGAAATATCGACATTAGCCACGCTGCGCCCGTCCTCAGCGCGAATTTTGACGGCTGTAGGATTGGTGATTACCCACTCGCGCCCGTCACCGGGAAGGTGATTGTATACGCCGCGGGTGATCGCATGCAGCAACGTCGATTTGCCGTGATAGCCCCCACCCACAATCAGGGTAATGCCTGCCGGAATGCCCAGGCCCACAATTTTGCCGTGATTTGGACAGGTGAACTCAACCTGCAACGACTCTGGCACGTGCAGGAGCAACCCCTCCCGCAACGGGCGATCGTCCACTCCACTCTGGCGCGGCAACAGGGAGCCAGCGGCAATAAAAGCGACCAATCCCTGTGGGGCCAGATGCGATCGGAGCCAATCTGCATCCTCCGCCATTTCCACATGGCGCACCACGGCAGTTGCATCCAAGGCCGCATAGGGAATTGTTTGAGCAATGATTTGGGGTAAATCATCACACAGCATTTCGGCGGCTTGTCGTCCGGCCACGCGGCGACCAAAGGCCGGTAACCCCACGACAAAACGCAGTTCCACCCATTCATCGTTCACAAAAGCTGAGGTGCGTTCTAGCATCGTTTGGCGCGGTTGACTGATGGCAATTAAGCCGCTGCTGCCACTGCCGCGTTTGCCGCGTTTTTGTTGCAGCGACCGGGTCACGCGATCGCCCTGCCGTGTTAAAAAATCCCGTAATGCGACTGCTCGACTGTGGTTGGCGTACAGAACTTTAGGCAACTTTGCTGTCGTTTGTGGCACGCGCACCCGCATCTGACTGGGCGCAGCAAAGGGGTCGCCCTGGATGCGATCGATAAACAGAGTGAAGTTGGGAAATTCGTATTGGCACTCCAGATCTTTGTAGGCTTTGTAACTTTGCCCATCCAACCGTTGGAGAAGCTGGTGTAATGTCGTTTGATTGGCGATAGCAGACACAAACTTAGAGTCCAAGGTGTAGGGTGGAAGAGTTGGCAAAAATTAATGATGAATGACAGAAACAGATTTTATCAAGTTAGATCAATTTCTGAAGCTAGTGGGAATTGTGCAAACGGGTGGACAGGCGAAGCTGCTGATTCAAGCAGGCGAGGTGAGAGTCAACGGGGCCGTGGAAACCCGCCGGGGCCGCAAATTATTCAAGGGCGATCGGGTTGTCACTATGGGCGAAACCTTGACTGTTGATGTCGAAGCGATGGAACGAAGCAACGTCAGTTAGACAATGGGTGGGAGTCTATTTATGAACCTATGTTCATGGATGTAGACAGTTCTTGCAATTCAAATCGATAATTCTCGATGACGGGGTTAGCCAGCAACTGGTCGCACATTTGATCAAGCTGATGTTTGGCGGCTTCTAAACTTTCCGAATCGAGCGTGACTTCGATGTACTTCCCAATCCGCACCTGGGCCACATTGCGGTATCCCATGTGTTCTAAGCCAGACTGTACGGCTGTTCCCTGGGGGTCAAGAACCGACGGACGGAGAGTAACATAGATTTGAGCCAAATATGTCTGAGCCACGATCGCCTACCCGTTGAATTATCATCCCTGATGCTACCGCTTTCCGGCGGCAACACTTGCTGAATTCGTTGGTTCCGATTGTCTACCCCATTTCATCTTCGCCTGGTCTACTCATGAAACCCCGTCGCACTCGCAATCAGGAGCGGATTATCGAAATCCTCAAGACGCTCGATCGCGCCATCTCTGCTCAAGATTTATATGTCGAGTTGCGAAATATTGGGATGAGTATGGGGTTGGCAACGGTTTATCGATCGCTGGAAGCCCTCAAACTGGAAGGAATCGTGCAATCGCGCCCGATCGCTTCTGGAGAAGCTTTGTACAGCCTGGTTCAAGAAGATCGGCACCATCTCACCTGTCTTCAATGCGGCAACTCTGTGACGATCAAGCAATGCCCTGTCCACGACTTGGAAGCGCAACTTAACCAGTCCTACCAGTTCAAAATCTACTACCACATGCTAGAGTTTTTTGGTCTGTGTACCCAATGCCAGCAAGCGAATGCGGCGAAAAGTGCCAGTCAATCCAAACGGTAACACACCTTTAAACTCGAACTATCAAACTTTGCCCTTCAACGCTGTAAGTTCTGTTCGCACAGACAGAGTTTGATAGCCGAGGGAAAAAGCCTTTGAGCTGTCCAAAGACACATCCGCCGGACGCGGGGCTGCCATTTTGATATCTTGCTGCCGACAGGGAGAAATACCCGTCGCGGGCAACCCCAGAACTTCCACCATTAACCGACCGAATTCATAGCGCGAAAGGCGTTCCTTCCCACCGAGATGCAGACGGTCCTGAACTTTTGCTAAGGCCAGGAGCAATCCTTGCGCCGCCGTCGCCCCACTGACGGGAGTCCGAAATTCATCCACAAAGAGTCGCAGTTCTTTGCCCTCTCTCAAGGTTTGGATGC